>ERZ773024.263-NODE-263-length-19891-cov-6.783071_pt1 | contig 19891 bp, 14 predicted proteins | sample MGYA00511667_ERZ773024 | MGnify/ENA primary metagenome ERZ773024 (study PRJEB29015, sample SAMEA2738117) | human oral metagenome | biome: human oral; feature: human-associated habitat; material: saliva | place: China | collected 2258 ... | reverse complement strand
ATGGCTTCAGGCATGAGTACAGTTATATCTATACCAACTATTGTAATGTCTTTTGCCTTCTCTATGGCAATTGGTTTGATCTTTGGTATTTATCCAGCTCGCAAGGCGGCAAAACTTAATCCAATTGATGCATTACATTATGAATAGTCTTAAATTGTAAGTGTGTATTTTTAAGAACATACTAATAAATAGATAGAGTTATTCGCATATGGTGCGTTGCATGATACAATATGTATGATGTAACGCACCATTTTTATATGCTTGTATGTAATTTATGCTATATACTTATGAAAATTTCATGCAAGTAATTTGTAATAAACGGGGTATGTAGATTACCTAATCTACGGGTAAGTATATTGAATGGAGAACCTTATGGCTACAACATTGTTAGAATATTTCAATGAATTACGAAATCAGAATCCATTTTCTTGGGTAAAAGATTCTGAAATTACAGCAGTTGAACCAGGTCATGCAGAAATGACCTTACAAACAAATGATACAGAGTATTGTAATTTCCGAGGAGATTTACATGGTGCCGTTTGTATTGGTTTAGCAGATAGTGTAATGGGGACCGCTTGTTTCACATTGGGCAAATCTGTTAGCACTATTGATCTTAATGGTAACTATGTGAAAGCTGTTAAGGGTGGTACTGTATTGCGCGGTGTAGCCAATGTAGAACATAATGGTAAAACAACTATGGTTGCTACAGCACGTATCTATAATGAGTTAGGTGAACTTGTTCACTTGGCACGTGGTACATTTTTTGTACTAGAAGAGAAGTCATTACCTGAATTACCATGGCGTTTTATTGAAGAAGACAACCCTGATTTGGTATAATATAGTTTAGACTTTTAAATATAGGAGGATGCTTTAATGGAACAAGAATTACAACGTCTTAAGGCAGAAGCCCTTGAGGCTATCAAAGGCGCTGCTGATCAACAAGCGTTGCAAGATATACGTGTAAAATATCTAGGTAAAAAAGGTGAGGTAACAGCATTACTAAAAGGTCTTGGTAAATTATCTCCTGAAGAACGCCCTAAGGCTGGTGCTCTTGTTAATGCGGTTCGTGAAGCATTAGAGGCTGAAATTGATGCCGTTAAAACTCGTATGGAAACAGAAGAGTTAAATGCTCGCTTAGAACAAGAACGCATCGATATTACATTGCCAGGTCGTGCACAAAAAGCTGGTCATATCCATCCATTAACTAAGGTTAATGAAATGATTGAGGACTTCTTCATGAAAATGGGGTATACCGTTGAAGAGGGGCCAGAAATTGAACAGGATTACTTTAACTTCGAATGCTTAAACTTGCCTAAAGACCATCCTGCACGTGATATGCAAGATTCCTTCTATATTACAGAAAACTTCTTGTTACGTACACATACATCTCCAGTACAAGCTCGTACTATGCAACGTCATGAGCCTAACAGCCCAATTCGTATGATTGCGCCTGGCAAGGTTTATCGTTGGGACTATGATGCGACACATTCCCCAGTATTCCATCAAGTGGAAGGTCTCATCATCGACGAGCACATTACATTTGCTGACTTAAAAGGTACATTAGAGTCCTTCTTGCGTCACATGTATGGTGATGACACAAAAGTACGTTTCCGTACAAGCTTCTTCCCATTCACAGAACCATCTGCAGAAGTAGATATTTCCTGTGTAATGTGTGGTGGTGAAGGTTGCCGTGTATGTTCTCATACAGGTTGGCTTGAAATCTTAGGATGCGGTATGGTTCATCCTGATGTATTGCGTATTAATGGGTACGATCCTGAAAAGGTTAAAGGCTTTGCCTTTGGCATGGGCGTAGAACGTATTGCTATGCTTTTATATGGCATTAATGATTTACGTCTATTCTTTGAAGATGATGTACGATTCTTGGAACAATTTTAGGAGGAACTCATGAAAGCAAGCTTACAGTGGATGAATGAATACGTGCCTGTGGATATGAATCGTCCTGCTCAAGAATTGGCCGATGAATTAACACAAGCAGGGATTCCTGTAGAAGATGTCATTGCTATGGATAATGGCATTAAGAAAATTTATACTGGTAAAATCGTAGAAATTACGAAACATCCAGATGCAGATAAATTACAAGTATGTCAAGTTGAATGCCTTACTGAAGAAGGTGAGCCTGTTACAAAACAAATCGTAACAGCAGCAACAAATGTAGCGGTAGGTCAAATCGTACCTGTAGCGTACCATAAATCTCGCTTAGCTGATGGAACAGAAATTAAAAAAGGTAAATTGCGTGGTGTTGTATCCGAAGGTATGTTCTGTTCTGTTGCAGAATTTGGTATCTCCAGCGATTTAGTATTGCCAGAAGAAGCACAAGGTATTTATATCTTTCCTGAAGGCACACCAATCGGCCTTGATGTAAAAGATGTATTAGGATTAAATGACACAGTATATGAATTTGAATTGACTGCAAACCGTGCGGACTGCTTCTCCATGGTTGGTTTATCCCGTGAATTCGGCATGATGACAAATCAAAAAGCTTTATTCCCTGTTATCATGGTTAACGAAAATGGTGAGTCCATTGAAGGCAAAGCATCTGTATCTATCGAAGCGGATGATCTTTGCACACGATTCATGTCTCGTATTGTTACAGATGTAAAGGTTGAACCATCTCCATTGTGGATGCAAAATCGTTTGCGTAACAGTGGCATTCGTCCTATTAATAATGTAGTAGACGTAACAAACTATGTTATGTTAGAACTTGGTCAACCTATGCATGCCTATGACTATGACCATGTAAAAGGTCATCAACTAGTGGCAAGACGTGCTAAAAATGGTGAAGTTCTTGTTACACTTGATGGTTCTGAACGTGAATTAAATGAATCTATGCTTATTATTGCCGATGCAGAACGCCCAGTAGGTGTAGCTGGTATCATGGGTGGCTTTGATAGTGAAGTAACAAATGAAACTACCACTGTTATGCTTGAAGCTGCTGTGTTTAATGGACCATCCATTCGCCGCACTGCAAAAGCGCTTGGTATGCGTTCTGAAGCATCTGGACGTTTTGAACGTGGCGTAAACCATAAATACACTGCCTATGCTATCGACAGAGCAGCACAGTTGTTGCAACAAATTTGCCCATCCTGTAAAGTTGACGTAGGCATTATCGATGTGTACAAGAACCCTGTAGAGCAACATACAGTTACTTTCACAGCAAAACAAATCAACGATTACTTGGGTACAAATATCGAAAAAGACGAAATGGTTCGCATTTTGACTGCTCTTGAATTCGTTGTAACTGAAGAAGGGGACCAATTATCTGCCCTCGTTCCAACATGGCGCGGTGACGTAACAGTAATGCCTGATATCGCTGAAGAGGTAGCTCGTATTTATAACTATGATAATATTGCTCCTACAATTCCTGTAGCCGTATTGTCTTCTGGTGGTATGACGCCTAAGAAAGCTCTTACGAAAGAGGTAACACACGGGTTAGCTAAATTGGGTATGACTCAAATCATTACATTTAGCTTTATGCATAAAGATGGCCTTTCCAATATGATGCTTCCAGAAGGGGATAGCCGTTATACAGCCATTCCAATTTTGAATCCTATTTCCGAAGAATTCCCTTATATGCGTACTACATTGGTGCCAGCTGTTATCGAAGCTGCCAAACGCAATATTGCGCAACAAAATAAGGATCTTTGGTTGTTTGAAACAGCAAATGTATATGAACCAAAAGCATTGCCGTTGACAGAGGTACCTCATGAACGCCCTATGGCTTGTGGTATTTTGATGGGCAAAGCAAACCAAGCTGGCTGGAATCAAGCAGAACGCACTACAGATTTCTATGATGTAAAAGGTATCGTAGATGCGTTGTTGGCTGAACTTGGCGTTACAGACTATGAAATTAATCGTGGCACTGAACCTTACTTCCACCCAGGCGTAAGTGCTCAATACGTAGTTGATGGTAAAATGATTGCTCAATACGGAGAATTACATCCACAAGTGAGCAAAAACTTTGATTTACCAGGAAAAGTATACATGTTTGAAATCGATTTGGAAGCAGTATTATCCTTAACGATTCCAGCATTCCGCTATACATCCTTCAGTAAATTCCCAGGTACTAGCCGTGACCTTGCTATTGTAGCACCTGTGTCCGTATCTAGTGGTGAAATTTTATCCATCATTAAAGAGCATGGTGGTGAATATTTAGAAAGTGCATCTATCTTCGACGTTTATGAAGGTGAACATATCGAAGCTGGTTACCGCAGTCTTGCATACAACTTGCAATTCCGTTCTATGGAAGGCACGTTGAATGATGAAGATATTGATGGTAACATTCAAGCTATTATCGATGCATTAGCAGAAATTAACTGCAGATTACGTTAATCTCAAGCAGTATATTGAAAGGGTTTACCATATGGTAAACCCTTTTAGTACTATAGTTATACCTTTAGTTAGGTAGAAAGGATTATCCATGGAATTATTGGCTCCTGCCGGTACGATGGAAAACTTTATAGCCGCTTTAGAATCTGGGGCTGATGCTATTTATCTTGGCGGTAAAGGCTTTAATGCTCGTGCTCATGCAGCGAACTTTGGCATTGAAGAACTGGCTGAGGCTATTCGTTTGGCTCATATTTTAGATGTGTCCGTATATGTAACCGTAAATATCCTCATAGGTGATTCAGAATTAAAGGATCTCGAGGCGTATTTGAAGGACTTAGAGCGCATCGGTGTGGATGCTATTATCGTTCAAGATTTAGCAGTTGCTAAATTGGCACAACGAGTGGCTCCTAAACTTCACTTGCATGGCAGTACGCAGATGACGGCGGCTACATTAGATGCTGTTCGTTTTTATGAAAGCCTCGGTTTTACCCGTGTTGTATTGGCTCGTGAATTGAGCCTTGCTGAAATTGAACATATTTGTAAAAACTGTACAGCTGAAATCGAAGTTTTTGTACACGGCGCCTTATGTGTATGCTATTCTGGGCAATGCTTGATGAGTTCCTTTATTGGTGGTCGCAGTGGTAACCGTGGTGCTTGCGCACAACCTTGCCGTTTGCCTTATGAGCTATTGGATTCATCTGGCACTAGCTTGTTGCCAAAACACGAAGCCTATCTATTAAGTCCGAAGGATCTTAACTATAGTGAATATATGAATGAGCTTGTGGCGGCCGGTGTTACATCCTTTAAGGTAGAAGGACGTATGAAAAAGGTTTCCTATGTGCGTCAAGTCATTGGGACCTATCGTCATATTTTAGATACGGCTCACATGGATGCTGCTGATGCCGATGCATTGGCATCAGGGTTTAATCGTGGCTTCTCTACAGATTACTTAACAGACCATGTAGGAAAATCTATGATGACTGTTGTAGCTCCAAATAATCTAGGCAAATTAATTGGTAAAGCAGAGGTCAAAAAGGGACAAGTTCATTTATTCCTAACAGAACCTATTGAAAAAGGATCACTTTTAAAGGTAATGCAAGATTCTGGTAGTATTACGTATTATCAAATTGATCAAAATTGGTCCTTAATGGATGAAAAGCATTTTGTAGGCAAACCTGATGAAGGCTTTGCAGCGGGGCAAGTATTTTTAGCATCTCCACCTAAAGCGCAAAAGCAGAGAGGTCTACAAGATTTCAGTGCTAAACTAGAGGTACATGGTTATCTATCTATTAATACAGACCGAGAACAACCTTGCACAGACCTTACCTTTGTATTGAATGATGGGCGTACTGTGACTGTATCTAATGAGTTTGAACCGGTTTATGCTAACAATAAACCGACTACATTAGAGAAGGTTACAGACCAAGTAGGTAGATTAGGCAATACATTGTTTACGCTTGGCTCTATGTCTATTCCTGACGGGCCTTATATGTGGCCAGCTAGTGTGTTAAATGCATTGCGCCGCGATGCTGTAGAGGCACTAGAAGACTTATTGATTACAGACCATGAAACGGCTTGGGCTGAGCTAGCTGTAGAGCCTCAAGATATGTCATCTATGGTTGCTAAGGGTAAGGTTCAATATTCTGAGCCTATGGTGAGTGCTCGCGTTGATGAACTAGAGGCTGTGAAAGCAGCTATTGAAGGGGGCGCTAAGAAGATTATCTTCGGTGGTGACCGTTTACAACGTAAGCCTTATGAACTTAGCATCTACGAACAGGTAGCTAAGCTTTGCAAAGACCATAATGTACTTTGTGTATTTGCTACCCCTCGGGTTGTGAAAGATGATGAAGTAAAGGCGTATATGAATACCCTTAAGGCTATAGTTGAGGCGAAACCAGATAGTATTTCTATTCATGTCCCTCAAGCGTTATTGTGGCTTCGTGACTTAGGGTATACAGGTGCTATTGAAGCTGATACAGGTCTTAACATATTTAACGGCTCTGCACTACAAGTATGGCAAGACTTTAATATGAGTAGCATAGCACCATCATTAGAGTTAACCTTGGCACAACTTGTTAACTTGCAAAAATCTACTAATTTGCCATTAGAAATTATGGTTCATGGTTATACGGAAATGATGATTTCTGAATACTGTGCCATCGCTAGCTTTGTAGGGACTGGTAAAAAAGAAAATTGCCCTATGCCGTGTGTAAGGGAGGACTATGCATTGAAGGACCGTAAAGGGGAAGTGTTCCCATTGCGTACCGATCCTTATTGCCGTATGCACATCATGAATAGTCATGAAATGGATATGCGAGCCTATGTGCCTATGTTGTTACAAAAAGGTATTTCCATATTACGCATAGATGGTCGTCATATGAAACCAAGTTATGTGAAAGATATTGTATCCCAATATGTTGGCATAGCAACGGGTACGATGGAGGCACCACCTAAGAAAATAGATTCCCAAGGCGAATCTATTACACGGGGACATTATTTTAGAGGTATTTTATAGAACGAGGTAGTACATTGTTTAATGAAGATGTATTAGATTTTATAAAAATTAAAGAAGAGTTGGCTAGTCATTGTAGCTCTATTATTGCTAAAGAAATGGCTTTAGCATTGGAACCTATGACGAATCGAGAAAAGATTCAAGAGGCTTTAGATGAAACAGCAGAAGCACTGCGCTCTTGGCAAACAGAAATCGAGCAACCTTTAGGGGGGACTCGAGATATACGTGAATCTTGTAAAAAGAGTCGTAAGGATTTTGTGCTTTCACGAGAAGCCATATGGGATGTCTATATAACCATAGGTGCCTATAAACGTATGGCGAAGTTCTTTAGAGCGAAGTATATGGAATACCCATTATTGTCTTTATGGATGCAAGATATGCCGAATATGGACCGTGTGGAACAACGGTTAAAACGTGTATTTGATGAAAAAGGGGAACTGCTCGATACAGCATCTCCTAAATTGGCGAGCCTACGAAATACGATTAGTAAGACGCGAGATCGTATTAAACACGATATTCAAGCCATATTGCATGACAAGGATAATCAGAAATATTTCCAAGAAGCGATTATTACGCAACGCAATAATCGTTATGTAATTCCTGTTAAGCAAGAATATCGCCAATATTTTGATGGTCTTATTCATGACCGTTCTGCAACGGGTCAAACCTTATATATTGAGCCGATGCGCTTGGTGAATCTAAATAATGAATTACAAGAGGCTTTGATTGGTGAAGAGCAAGAGGTATTGCGCATTTACCGTGAATTATCAGCCCTTGTAAAACAACATAGTAATGATTTGATAGATGCTTGTGAAAAGGTATCCCATATCGAATTTGTATATGGTAAGGCGAGCCTTGCTATTTCTTATAAGGGTGTACCGGCCATCTTGAGTACTGATAGAACTGTCAATCTCATGAGAGCTCGGCACCCATTAATCCCACCGAATGTGGTAGTGCCTACAAATATTCAATTAGGTACATCGTACCGTATTTTATTGATTACTGGTTCTAATACAGGCGGTAAAACAGTCTCCCTTAAAACATTAGGGTTATTGAGTTTAATGAACCAATGCGGTCTATTTATCCCTGCAGACCACGGCTCAATGTTGCCTATATTCCAAAATATCTTTGCCGATATTGGGGATGAACAAAGTATTGAGGCTAGTCTTAGTACGTTCTCTGCTCATATGACACAAGTGATTTCCATTATTAAATATTGTGGCCCAAATGACTTGGTATTGCTGGATGAGCTTGGCTCTGGTACAGATCCAGAGGAAGGTAGTGCACTTGCTGTATCTATCCTTGAGTTCTTCCGTAAAAAAGGTGCCCTTATGATGGTAAGTACCCATTATAATGAGCTTAAAAACTATGCATACCATACAGAAGGAATCGAAAACGGCCATGTAGAGTTTGATGAGCGCACCTTAAAACCAACATATCGACTTCATATCGGTGTAGCAGGTAGTAGCCACGCATTGAGTATTGCGGCCCGTTTAGGTTTGCCAAAAGATATCGTAACGCGCGCTGCAGAGTATAAATCTCAATTTGGTAGCCATGAAATGGAAGAAGTTCTTTCAGATTTGAATGAGCAACTTCGTAAGGCATCTGAACGGGAAAGAGCCTTAAAGAAAGAGCTTGATGAAACACGTCGTATGCGTGGCCAGTTAGAGAAGGAAAAGAAACAGTTTAACGAAAAGCGTAAACAAATCTTAGCCAAAGCTCAAGCTGATGCAGAATCTATGAAACGCAGCTTACGCGTTGAAGGGGAAGCGATTATCAAGCAATTGAAAGCACAATTCTCTGAAACGAATAAGGATAAGCGTCAATCTGCTATTAATGCAGCACGTAAGGGTATCTCTAATGTACATATACCAGAATCTCCAGTAGATGATGATCGTAAATCTTTGACTGCAGATGCTATTAAGGTAGGCGAAGCAGTATATGTTACATCTTTACGCTCATTAGGTACCGTATTAGCTATCAATGGCAATCGTGTGAATGTAGATATTAATGGACTAACAGCTACTGTAAAGGTTAGCGAATTACAATCTACTACACGAGAAGAAGGTAATAAACTGGCACGTGAACAAAAAGCAGCTATGCCTAAGACTAGAAAACGTATGGGCGGTTCTGCTGTACAACGCCAAAAAGAGGTTCGTACTGAAATCAATATTCTTGGACAAACGGTAGATGAAGCGACAGTTTCTGTTGGTAGATTTATTGACCAAGCCTTACTTGGTGGTGTTAATCAAGTGCGCATTATTCACGGTAAGGGGACTGGCGCATTACGAGAAGGTGTACATCAATATTTGCGTACCTTACCGCATGTAGCTCATTTTGAAACGGCAGGCTATGACGAAGGTGGTGCAGGGGCTACCAATGTAGTTCTGAAATAAAAGAGTATACTTTCTCTAATTGATCTCTAATTGATCATTGCGTATCTGTATGCTGCGGATAATTATGTAGTTATAAAGCAAATAAAAAAGGTAGTAAGTTCTTAGAGCTTACTACTTTTTTTACGTAAAAGAAAGGAGCGGAACACATGTTCCGCTCCTTTAGCGTATGTGATTAACGATCTTTTTTACTTGACTTTTTACTTTTCGATGAATTAGATTTTTGTTCAGTTGCATCATCTTTTGAGCCACTGTCATCTTTTACAGCTTCATCTTTCGATTTGTCTTTATCGTCTTTTTTGTCTGCTTTTTCGTCCTTAGCAGCTTCTTTTTTAGGCTGTGCTTTTACAGGATTATAATAACCTTCAGAAACAGCTGATTGAGCGCTAGCAGGAACGGAGAAGTCAGATGCAGGGGTGTTGGCAAGTGCATTAGCCATGAATTGACCCCACATAACAGCTGGTGTAGTACCACCTGTCATACCGTGTAATGTTTCAGAACCGTAGTCGTCACCAATCCAAACGGCAGCTACGAGATCAGGTGTATAACCAATGAACCAAGCATCTTTGGAATCATCTGTTGTACCTGTTTTACCAGCTGCAGGGCGACCGATTGCTGCATTACCACCAGTACCGCCACTGATAACAGATTCTAGCATGCTAGTAATGATTGCTGCATCTTTTTCATCTACAACGCGTTTTTCTTGAATAGAGTTTTCTTCCACAACTTGACCATTGCGGTCTACAATTTTAACGATTGCCGTAGGTTGAACCTTGATACCACCATTAGCGAGTACACCATAAGCTTGAACCATTTCAAGAGGTGTTACACCATGAGTTAAACCACCAAGTGCAGTAGACAAGTTATTATCTTGATCTGTAAGGGTAGTGATACCCATTTCTTTGGCAAGTTTAATAATCTTAGACATGCCTACTTCATCAGCAACTTTTACGGCAGCTACGTTACGAGAATGTTGTAATGCATAGCGATATGTAATATTACCTACGAAGTCATTTTCATAGTTTTTAGGGCTCCAGTTACCAAATGTAACAGGGCTATCATCTACGATAGAACCAGGAGTTTTACCAGATTGAATAGCTGCTAAATATACAAATGGCTTCATAGCGGAACCTGGTTGACGTTCTGCTTGTGTAGCACGGTTAAATGCATCATCACCGCGGCCACCAACCATAGCCATAATGTAACCATTATGAGGGTTCATAGCTACGATAGCACCTTGTGGTTGATGTAAACCATTGCTATCAGTGTAGTAATTAGGCAAGTTTTGCATTGCTGCTACAGCTGCATTTTGTGCATCCATATCAAGAGTTGTATAGATTTTTAAACCATCTTTATAGATTGCATCGTCGCCATATTTTTCAGAAACTTGTGCAATAACATAGTTAATGAAGTAAGATGCATTAGATTTTTCATGCGTTTGTTCTTGTTTTGCCACTAAGCCTAAATCTGCTTGACGTGCTTCATCAGCTTGCTCTTGTGTAATGTAACCGTATTTAACCATTTGGCCTAATACAACAGCTTGACGTTTTTTACTAGCTTCCAAATCATTGAATGGAGAGTAGTAGTTAGGACTTTGTGGTAAGCCTGCAATAAGTGCTGCTTGGGCTAGCGTTAATTGGCTAGCATCCTTACCAAAGTATACATGAGCTGCAGATTGTACACCGTATGCACCTTGGCCAAAGTAAATTTGGTTCATGTACATTTCAAGGATTTCATCCTTAGTGTAATGTTGTTCAATTTTAAGTGCTAGCAATGCTTCAGAAATTTTACGTTTAAATGTTCTGTCTTGAGATAAGAATGCATTACGCGCTAACTGTTGAGTGATTGTAGAACCACCTTCAGATACGCCACTATGAACAATGTTAACCCATACAGCACGCAAGATACCAACAGGGTCGATACCGTGATGGGAATAGAAGCGAGAGTCCTCAGTAGCAACAAAGGCATTTTGTAAATCCTTTGGTACATCTTTTAAAGGTACAGGTAATCTGTTCTCTGTGGAATGAACCGTTGTGATAAGATTACCATGGACATCGTAAATTTGAGACGATGCAGAAGGACGTACATTGGATACATCTGGTAGGTTAGACAGTGTAGCACTGATGAAACCACAGCCACCTCCGGCTACGATGAGTATAAGGAGAAGAGCACAAATCCAAAATAGACGCTTCGGACTTGTTTTCTTCGGTGTAGAGCCGCTACCATTAGAACGGCGGCTACTTCTCGCATTTGAGTTATTACTCATAGAGTCACCTCTTTTTTCTTTTGTTAGTAAATATAACGTAAATTCTATTACGCAGTTATAAATATTATATCATAAAAGGGTTAAAACCAATACTATATATATAATTGTGAAAGTTTTTAGATAATGGTATACTAAAACAATAGTATTTCGAGGAGGATTATCATGGTTAGTGCTCAAGAACAAGTGCGCCAAATTAAACACGGCGTAGCAGATTTAATTAATGAACAAGATCTTGTAAAGAAAATAGAAAAATCCATTAAGGAAAATAAACCTTTAGTTGTAAAATTAGGTTTGGACCCAACAGCGCCAGATATTCATTTAGGCCATACAGTACCACTTCGTAAACTACGTTTGTTCCAAGAATTTGGTCATCAAGTAGTGATCGTTATCGGTGGTTTCACTGCTCGTATTGGTGATCCTACTGGTAAAAGTGTAACTCGTCCACCACTTACAAAAGAAGAAGTATTGAAAAATGCTGAAACTTATAAAACACAAATCTTCAAAGTATTGGATCCTGAAAAAACTATTGTTCGTGATAACAGTGAATGGCTTGAAAGCATGAACTTTGCTGATGTGCTTCGCTTGGCAAGTTCTTACACTGTAGCACGTATGATGGAACGTGATGATTTCAATAAACGTTTCAAAGAAGGTCGTGCTATCGGTGTTCATGAATTTATGTATCCATTGATGCAAGGTCATGATTCCGTTGCTTTACATGCTGATGTAGAATTTGGTGGTACAGACCAAACTTTCAACTTGTTAATGGGTCGCCATTTACAAGAATTAGAAGGTCAAGAACCTCAAGTAGTTATTACAATGCCATTGCTTGAAGGTCTTGATGGGGTTCAAAAAATGAGTAAGTCTTTAGGTAACTACATCGGTATCGATGAGGAGCCAAAAGAAATGTACGGTAAAGCAATGTCTATTCCAGACGAATTGATGATGCGCTACTTCATGCTCGTTACAGATATGCCAATCGAAGAGCAAGAGGACATGGAAAAACGTCTTGAAAGTGGTGAATTACATCCACGTGATGCTAAAATGCAATTAGCTCGTACCATCGTTCGTTTGTACCATGGTGAAGAAGCTGCTCTCGAAGCAGAAGAAGAATTCAAACGCGTCTTCCAACAACGCGCGTTACCTACAGATATTCCTGAATATGCTATGGATACGCCAACAGAACCAATCTTTGTGCCACAATTCTGTACAGATGCTGGTTTGACTGCCTCTAATGGTGAAGCACGCCGCTCTATTAAAGCCGGTGCTTTCAAAGTAAATGGTGAAAAATATACAGAAGAAAACCTTACCCTTGAAGAGGGCATGATCGTTCAAGTAGGTAAACGTAAATTTGTAAAAATTAAATTTAACTAATATAAAACTGTGATGAGATAGAAATCTCATCACAGTTTTTTTTCTGTCTATTTATTGTTAAGATTTTTTCTCTATTGTATCGCTATTGTATCTACTAATAGTAACCCCAAAAATTGACTTACAAGTTAATGTATAATGAATATAAAGGATAAATATAAAATACAAATTTGATACATAAAACATTTATACAGATATCGTATAAAATTTACTATAAAGTAAGAGGACCTTATATGGATAAGAAATTAAGCAACTTTTTAAAACAAAGAAAACATACTGTTCTTACCGATATTGATGTTATAACTGTGGCCGTAGCGGTTCCATTACTAGAAATTGATGGGGAAGATCACGTAGTCTTTACTGTGCGCAGTAATAAGCTACGCCGTCAGCCAGGGGAGATTAGCTTTCCAGGAGGTCATTGTGAACCTAATGATAAAAGCGGTGCTCATGCTGCCATGCGTGAATGCTCTGAAGAATTAGGTATAGATTTAGACCAAATAGAACTACTTGGCAATTTAGACTGCTTAGTATCTGCTATTGGGGTAAAATTATATACCGTTGCAGTACGGTTACATACAAGTGATTTAAAACCAAATCCTGACGAAGTAGAAGAAGTGTTTACTGTGCCTTTACAGTACCTGCTAAATATGGAACCTACTGTAGGTCATCTAGATATAGCCACAAGGCCATTGAAAGACTTTCCATTTCATTTACTAGAAGGCTATAACATCGATTGGAAAATTAGACAAAACTACTCGGTCTATTTCTATCCCTATAAGCAATACACCATATGGGGACTTACTGGGCGAGTACTGAAAAACTTTTTAGATATATATAAGGGAGTTAAATGAAACCTGAATTTGTTCCATGGCTATGGATTATTTACGTAGCTTATGTTTTATATAAAAGATATAAAGAAAACAGTCGTTTAGAAAACTATGAAAATATACTTGCTATATTAAGCTTAATAGCTGTCTGTGGTGGCCATCTACTCATGATATATTACAATCTTAGTGAAACTGGAATATTTTTAGTTAACTTATTTTTTGTTTTGTTCATGATGTTAATGAAAGTAGTTTTTGGAGTGTAAAATTGGAAATATTAAATTGGCTTGGATTTGCTATGCTTCCTATAGGCATAATAATATCCATATTATTGATTATATTTGGAACAATAAATGAAGTTAAGTTTATAAATCCTAGAGTTCCATTAGGACGCTTACTCTTCTTTTTCGGAAGTGGATTTGCTTTTGTAATAGGTGTTATATCTTTAAAGTATGGTCATATTGCATTATATGCTAATACTATTAGTGAGGGTTTAATATATAATATTCTTGGGTATTCATTTTGTATTTATGGTTTTACTTTCTTTTTTATGACAGGTATGAGACGAGCTTCTGATATCGGGCTTCCATTTTGGGTATATCCTGTTTTTATAACATTAGCTTTATTAAGTAGATTCATAAACGAAGAAATTTCTGAGTTTCTTTTTTTAGGTATGTACATATTTTTATTACAGCCAGGTAGCAACAAGAATTAAGTAATACCTACACATTAAAAAATTATATTTTAAAAGATGATTGTCTATTATTAGGCAATCATCTTTTTAGTTTCTATTCAGTTTAATTAGTATTTTAATGCTTATAAAAATTGACAGATTTTAAATTAAGGTATACTATTTATGTGTAAAAGGTTTAATGTGTTGCACTAATTGACTAGGAGGTTCTCACATGAATCGCGAAACAGCATACGTACTTTGGTTTGATGAATTACAACGTGAAGATGTTAATTTGGTAGGTGGTAAGTCTTCTTCTTTAGGGGAATTGACGTCCTCCACTAATGTACCTGTACCTTATGGCTTTGCTACAACTGCTCATGGTTATCGTGAGTTTATGAAAGCTACAGGTTTAGAAGATAAAATCCGCGCTGAGCTTGATGCGTTAGACGATGTAGAAAATTCTGCATTATTGCGTGAAGTATGTGCTAAAATTCGCCGCATGATTTGTCAGGAAGAAATGCCTAAAGAATTGGCAGATGCTATCCGTAATGCATATGAAGAACTTGGTAAAAAAGTAAACGAAGAAAATCCGTTCGTAGCGGTTCGTTCTAGTGCAACAGCAGAAGACTTGCCAGATGCAAGCTTCGCAGGACAACAAGATACGTATTTAAATGTACGTGGTGCTGATGTTATCATCGAAAAAGTAAAAGAATGCTACGCATCTACTTTCACAGACCGTGCAACATATTACCGTGTAAAACAAGGTTTCGATCATATGACAGTAGCATTGAGTGCTGCCGTTCAAATGATGGTATTTTCTAAAGCTGCTGGTGTTATGTTCACCGTTGACCTTGTAACAGGCAACGATAACAACATTCTTATCGAAGGTTCTTGGGGCCTAGGTGAGTACGTTGTTCAAGGTACAGTTACACCAGATAATTTCCATGTAGATAAAGCAAAAATGGAAATTACAGACCGCATGATCAATGACAAACATATCCGCTTAGTTCGTAAAGCTGACGGCGACTGTGTTGAAGAAGTTGTTCCAGCAGATGAAGCTAAACAACAAGTTATTACAGATGCTCAAGTTTTGGAGCTTGCTAAATACGCAAAAGCAATCGAAAAACATTATGGTTGTTACATGGATATGGAGTGGGGCGTAGATGAACGAGACGGTAAAATTTGGATTTTACAAGCTCGTCCAGAAACAGTATGGTCCCGTAAAGAAAAACCTGAAACAACTGAAAAAGCTAGCACATTAGATGCAGGTGATCGTGAAATTATCGTTAAAGGTTTGCCAGCTTCCCCTGGTAATGCAGCAGGTAAAGCTCATGTTATTATCAATCCTGAGGATATTGATGAATTCAAAGAAGGCGAAATCCTTGTCACTGCTATGACTGCTCCTGACTGGGTTCCAGCTATGAAAAAGGCAAAAGCAATCGTTACTGATGCTGGTGGTATGACTTGTCATGCGTCCATCGTTAGCCGCGAGCTTGGTATTCCTTGTATCGTAGGTACTAAGAGCCGTAGCCATGAAGCAACAACATCTATTAAAGATGGTCAAATGATTACTGTTGATGCTACAAATGGTATCGTATACGATGGCGTCTTAGAAGATATCGTTAAAAAGCCAGAAGCACAAGCTGCTGTAGGTGTTGCTACTGAATATGTTCCTGTAACAGGTACTAAAATTTACATGAATTTAGGTAATCCTGATTTGGCTGAAAAACATGGTGCGTTGCCATGTGATGGTATCGGTCTCATGCGTGAAGAGTTCATTTGGACTACTTTTATTCATGAACACCCATTACACCTTATCGAAACTGGTCGCAGTGATTTTGCAGTAAATACATTGGCTGAAGGTATGCGTAAAGTGTGTCAAGCATTAGCTCCTCGTCAAGTGGTAGTTCGTTTGAGCGACTTCAAATCTAGTGAATACCGCGACCTTAATGGTGGCGATAAATATGAACCACATGAATCTAGTGCATTACTTGGCTGGCGTGGTGCAGCCCGTTACTATGATCCAAAATATACACCTGCTTTCAAATTAGAATTAGAAGCAATCAAAAAAGTACGCAATGAATTTGGTTTCAAAAACTTGCAAGTTATGATTCCTTTCTGCCGTACTGTAGAGGAAGCTGAATTAGTAACTAATTTGATGGCTCAAGAAGGTCTTGTACGCGGTAAAGACTTTAAAGTGTGGCTCATGGCTGAGATTCCATCCAATATTATCTTAGCGGATCAATTCAATAAATACGTAGATGGTTATTCCATCGGTTCTAACGATTTGACTATGCTCGTTCTCGGCTGTGACCGTGATAATGAAACTGTTCAACATATCTATGATGAACGTAATCTAGCAGTTCGTAGAGCAATTCGCCATCTCATCGAAGTGGCTCACAAAGATGGTAAAACTGTATCCATCTGTGGCCAAGCGCCAAGTGTATACCCTGAACTTTGCGAATTCCTCGTGAAGAGTGGTATCGACTCCATTTCTGTTAACCCAGATGCTGTTGTGAGCACTAAGAAAATGGTGGCTCAAATCGAACAAAGAATTATGCTCGATGCTATGACTGGTCGTGGGCGCCAAGAAACTGATGACTTAACTTGGTAATCATATAGTGATATTGAAAGAGGAGGCCGTAGGTCTCCTCTTTTTCTGAATGGTAACTTAGGATATAATACAAACAGAGATGAAAGGGGGTTACTGTGTGAAACTGTCGAAACGACAAGAACAAATTGCTCAAATCGTTCGTGAAGAAGGACCTGTGACAGGTAGTGCCATTGCTGAGCATTTAGAGGTTACGCGATCTGCATTACGTTCAGATCTATCTGTATTAACTATGCTAGGTGTGCTAGATGCGCGTCCAAACGTAGGATATTACTATGTGGGACTTTCAAAGGAAACACAAACGGCGGAGCGATTAAAATCATTTCTGGTAAGTGATGTATTATCTCAAGCCGTCGTAGTCAATGGGGATACAAGTTTGTATGACACGATTGTTACTATATTTACTGAAGATGTAGGGACTATTCTAGTGTGTGATGATTCCTATTTAGTAGGTGTAGTATCTCGTAAGGACTTGTTGCGTGCCTCTATGGGGCAAACAGATTCGCACACAATGCCTATATCTATGATTATGACCCCTGTGAGCAAGGTTATAACAGTGGAGCCTACAGATACATTAGTAGAGGCTGCACAGAAGATGATAGATTATGAAGTGGATTGTTTACCTGTCGTCGTTCGCGAGGATGTGGAAAATAAGAAACGCTTAAAGGTTGTAGGCCGTGTATCTAAAACGACGGTAACAAAAGTATTTTTAGAATGTAGCATACATTGAGGTTGATAGAATGGCAGAAAAAATTATTTATGCAATATCGGACTCCCTTGGGGAGACCGCAGAGGCTGTAGCAAGAGCTACGGCGAGTCAATATGATAAGGAACAAATTGAAATTGTTCGTATTCCTTATATTGATAGTGAAAGTCAAATTGATGAAGTTATAGCAGATGCAAAACTTGGTAATCATGTTATTTGTCATACCATCGTATCTGAGACTTTACGTAAATATCTTCATGAAAAAGTGGCGGAATACAATATTCCTGCTGTCGATATTATGGGCCCAGTTCTCGATGCTGTAGGTACTGTTGCATCCACAAAGCCTCGTATGACAGCTGGTATGGTTCATAAGCTTGACCAAGAATACTTCAAAAAGGTAGAAGCCATTGAATTTGCCGTAAAATATGACGATGGTAAAAATCCATCTGGCTTTGAAAAGGCCGATGTAGTTATTATTGGTGTATCTAGAACAAGTAAGACACCATTGTCTATGTTCTTGGCCTACAAAAAGATTAAAGCTGCCAATTTGCCATTAGTACCTGAGGTACCATTACCAGAGGAATTATTTAAAATTCCAGCAAAGAAAATCGTGGGCCTTATTATTGACCCATTCAAATTAAATAATATTCGTAGTGAACGTTTGCGTGCTATCGGCCTTGAAGACGAAGCAAACTACGCATCTATTGAGCGTATTCAATCTGAATTAGAATATGCAAAAGCTATTATGCGTCGTTTACATTGCCAAGTGCTAGATGTTTCTAATAAATCTATCGAAGAAACAGCATCTCTAGTTATGCAATTGATCGATAAAAACCGTGCATCGGAGGGTAAATGAATATACGGGAACAAATAGAGGAACGGGAGGCTTTACTCCTCTCTCCTTATGCTGCAAAAAGCCGTGATGCCATCCGTGATTTAGCGGAAGCACCCGATCCACTTAGAACTGCCTTTCAACGTGATCGAGACCGCATTATTCACAGTAAATGTTTTAGGCGGCTAAAGCATAAGACCCAAGTTTATATTGCGCCAGGTGATCATTATCGTACGCGTATGACTCATACTCTCGAGGTAGGTCAAATTGGGCGTACAGTGGCTCGTGCATTGCGACTCAATGAAGATTTAGTGGAAGCTATTGCCATGGGCCACGATGTGGGTCATACACCATTTGGTCATGTTGGGGAATATGCATTGCGCGACATGGTGGGACACTTCAATCATAATGAGCAAAGCTTGCGTATGGTTGAAGTCTTAGAAAAGCATGGTGACAATCAAGGTCTCAATTTAACCACTGCTGTACGTGATGGCATCGTAGGTCATACAGGGGCACATATCCCTGCCACTCTGGAAGGTCAAATTATTCGTATTGTGGACCGCATTGCCTATTTGTGCCACGATTTTGATGATGCACAGCGCGCTGGTATGTTGACGGCTGAGGAATTACCTTTTGAAGTGCGTGAACACTTTGGAATGACTCCTTCTAGTATGATTACCGCCATGGTTGAAGATATGGTGCGAGAGTCTTTAGATAAACCTGTTATTTCTATGTCTAGTGATATAGAGATGACCATGAATCTATTCCGCCAATTTATGTTTAAAAACGTTTACTTGGCACCAGCGTTAATTCCTGATCGAAATAAAGCATCTCATGTGGTGAAAAACTTATTTACTCACTTTATAGAACATCCTGACGATATGGAGGGTTGTGAAAGTACAAGAGAGTTTTATTCTACCCGTGATGTGGTGGATTATGTAGCAGGCTTAACAGATCAATATGCTATTAAGCTATTTAAACAGTATTATATTCCTAATATTACCTTGTAACTTTTAGTAATAGGTACATAGATAACAAAAAAAGCAGTTAGTTCAAATGAACTAACTGCTTTTTTTGGGGCTCTAGAACCCCAAAGAGTACATGTACTTTTTATTTTACGCGCGTGTAATTTTATTAGAACGAAGGCAGCGAGTGCATACGTTTACTTTTTTAGTAGCACCGTCTACAACCGCCCGTACTCTTTGAATGTTCGGTTTCCAAGTTTTTCTTGTGCGAATGTGAGAGTGACTCACGTTCATACCGCTAGATGTGGATTTGCCACATACTTCGCAAAGGTTTGCCATAGTTTCCACCTCCAAGCTTAATCTATAACATAACAAAAGTATATTATCATAAAGA
>ERZ773024.256-NODE-256-length-20135-cov-2.756524_pt1 | contig 20135 bp, 16 predicted proteins | sample MGYA00511667_ERZ773024 | MGnify/ENA primary metagenome ERZ773024 (study PRJEB29015, sample SAMEA2738117) | human oral metagenome | biome: human oral; feature: human-associated habitat; material: saliva | place: China | collected 2258 ... | reverse complement strand
GTAATTGATATACGTCAATGAAACCGTGATAGGGACCATAGTTGCCGCATAACCCTGAGCACTTGTTCCAGAGTGCCGTAACTCCTCATTGACCTTTAAAAAATCAGCAAAGTTGGCATCCTCGTGATTAAAAACTTTAACCACTTTAAGGCCAGAGATTGTTTCTTCTGCGAAACCGTTAAGAACACCAAGGCTCTTTTGCTGCACAGAATAGTGCTTGGCAGAGCGCTTACTAGCATAACGTGCATATACTACAATCAAAACGTCAAAGAGAACAGTAATGAGCGTCAGCTGCCAGTTGAGGACAATGAGCAACACAAGCGTACCAACCATCTGAATAAACGCCAGAACAAGGTTGGCAAAGCTGTTATTGAGCGCTTCCGAGATGGTATCCACGTCATTTGTAAAGAAGCTCATAATGTCGCCGCGGGTACGCTGGTCAAAGAATCTTAGGGGTAGCGACTCAATATGCTCAAAAAGGTCTCGTCTAATGTCAAAAACAATCCTCTGAGCAGCACGAACCATAATTTGCGTGTAACCAACACTGGTAAGAGCGCCAATTGCATACACAACCGCTGTAAATACAATGAGGTTGGTAAATGCGTTTACGTCTCCCCTGCCCACTGCAGCAACAACAGGCTTAATCATGTAGGTACCAAGGAGTGCTGCTAAACCACTGATAGAAACAAGAAGTGCCACCAACATAAGGCGTTTCTTAGCATGACCTAAGTACGAGACAAACACTCTAATGGTATGTCCGATGTTTTGAGGACGTGCTCCTCCTGCGCGATTAGCCATGTGACACCTCCTTACCAGCAGCGTCAATGTCCGATTGACTACCGCCAATCTGCGACTCATACAGTTCTCTATAGATAGGGCTCTTGGCGAGAAGTTCTGTGTGAGTGCCAGTCATATGGACCCTACCGTTATCAAGAACGACAATCTGATCTGAGTCCATAACCGAGTTCACACGCTGGGCAATGATGATCTTTGTCATGTCAGCAAGCTCAGCAAGACCTGCACGAATCTTTGAGTCGGTTGCTGTATCAACTGCACTGGTAGAGTCATCAAAAATGATAATTTTTGGCTTCTTCAAAAGCGCACGTGCAATGCAAAGGCGCTGCTTCTGGCCACCAGAAACATTGACGCCACCCTGACCAAGGTCTCCGTCCAAGCCACCAATCCTGTCAAGAAACTCATCAACACATGCAATAGAGCATGCATGGAGCAGTTCCTCGTCAGTTGCGTTGGGATCTCCCCAGAGCAGGTTGTCGCGGACGGTACCGCTGAACAGCACATTTTTCTGAAGGACAACAGACACTGCGTCACGAAGTGAAACAAGATTGTAGGAGCGGACGTCATTCTCGCCAACAAATACGGTGCCTTCAGTTGCATCATACAAGCGAGCAATCAGCTGGATAAGGGTAGTCTTTCCGGAGCCGGTACCGCCGAGAATACCAACGGTAGAACCTGGTGCAAACGAGAGATTGATATCTTCAAGGACGTCCTCTTCTGCGCTCTGGCTGTACTTGAAAGATACGTTTTCAAAGCGTACTGCACCATTCTTAACGTCAGTCAAACCGTGCTCTGGAGACTCAATAGCAGGCTCCTCGGAAAGAATCTCTCCGATTCGACGCACACTGGTAATGGCGCGAGCAGTAAGCAAGAACACGCCAGAAATCATCATAAGAGAGTTCATGATAAGCAGTACGTAACTCATGAAGCCCGTAAGCTCACCAACACCCAGTCTGCCAGCCATAATCATCTGGCCACCAAACCAAAGAATAGCCACATTAGTGACATACATTGAAGCCTGGAAAATAGGCAGGTTTAAGACGGACGTTCCAAAGGTCTTTGTAGCAGTCTGCGCATACTGGGTATTAACTTTTTCAAAGCGCTCGGAGACATATCCTTCTCGGACATATGCCTTGATTGCGCGCACCGCGGCAAAGTCTTCCTGCAGTGCCTCGTTAAGCTTATCCATTGCGCCTTGCATAACGCGGTACAAAGGACCAACGCGCTTCACAATAAAGAAGAGTGCAATAGCCAAGAAAGGCAGTACAGCAAAATACACTACCGCCAGCTCTGGGCTCATAATAAACGCCATAACCAAGCCCATGACCAGCATAATTGGTCCACGCATAAACGGGCGTGTGCCCATTGCAAAAGCGTTCTGAATGATAGTAACGTCTGACGTCAGTCGCGTGACCAGAGAGGATGAATCGTATTTATCAAGATTTGCAAAAGCAAACTCTTCCATACGACGATACTCGTCTTGCCTGAGTTGAGCACCCAGTCCCATAGCCGCTTTTGCCGAGTAGCGAGCATAGCCAATGCCGGCAAACATGGCGAGAAGAGCAAAGACAACCATAACGGTACCGTTTACAAAAACAGTCTGAAGGTTGCCTTGCAAAATACCCTGGTCAACAATTTGAGCCATGAGTACAGGAATCACTAATTCGAGTAGGGACTCTGCAAACACGCAGAGTCCCGACATAACAAAGTCCTTTTTATACGCGCCAAAGTGGTCCAAGATAACCTTTAACTCAGCACGAGCAGATGGAGCCTTTTCTTCTACAGAAGCATCATTCATTGTTAAAACACCACGTACCTTACTGTCTTGCGTTGCTTAGTTTGCTTATACCTCTTTTGGAAGCGTTTGAAGCGAAACCTCCTTGAGCTGCTCATTAGAAACAGGCGAAGGAGCGCTCGACATCAAATCAGAGCCGGAAGTAGTCTTTGGGAATGCCATGACATCACGGATAGAATCAGCACCTGCAAGCAACATGCATACGCGGTCAAGACCAAGTGCAAAGCCGCCCATTGGAGGTGCGCCAAACGTCAGAGCCTCCATCAAGAAGCCAAACTGGGCCTTTGCGCGCTCTTCAGTAAAGCCGAGTTTCTCCAGAATCTTAAGCTGCAGCTCAGCGTTGTGGATACGCATTCCGCCGCCGCCAGCCTCAAAGCCGTCCATAACAAAGTCGTAGGTATACGAGCCCATAGCCAGAGGATTAGTATCCAGAAGGTCAAGCTCATCCTCACGAGGAAGGGTGAAGGGCTGGTGCTCAGAGGCATAAGACTGAGTCTCCTCATCCCAGTGGAACAGTGGGAAGTTAACAACCCAGAGGAAATCATGACCTTCTCGTGGTACATCCAGGACCTTTGCCATATGCAGGCGCATACCACCAAGAATCTCATCTGTCTCCAGGCGGCCACCCACAGCAAAGAGAATCAAGTCCCCTGCCTCAGCAGACATCTCTACGCGCAGTGCTTCAAGCTCTTCTGGCGAGAAGAACTTTGTAATAGGACCTCCCACGGAACCGTCCTCTTTGAAGGCAACCCATGCAAGTCCCTTGGCACCAAAGCTGGCGGCCACCTCGGCAAGTTTATCTACCTGAGAGCGTGGCCAGGTACCTGCACCCTTAACGTTGATTGCCTTGACGTACTGGCCTTCTGTTGTAGCAGCAGAGCTAAAGAGCTTAAAGCTGGACTGCTTGAAGACCTCAGAGACATCGTGGAGCTCCATACCAATGCGGGTATCAGGCTTATCGGAGCCGTAGGTATCCATTGCGTCCCAGTACTGAATCTTGCGCAGTGGAGCTGGGAACTCAATACCCATCTTTGCAAATGCATCGCCCAGAATATCCTCAAGCTCGGCCATGACATCTTCCTCGCGGACAAATGCCATCTCCATATCAACCTGTGTAAACTCAGGCTGACGATCTGCACGAAGGTCCTCATCGCGGAAGCACTTAGTAATCTGGTAGTAGCGCTCAATACCGCCAATCATCAGCAGCTGCTTTAGCAGCTGTGGAGACTGTGGCAGTGCGTAGAAGTTTCCGCCCTGCATTCTGGATGGAACCAGGAAGTCACGAGCGCCCTCAGGAGTAGATTTAAACAGCGCTGGAGTCTCTACCTCGGTAAAATCACGCTTATGGAATGCCTCACGAAGCGCAAATGCAAAATCAGAACGCATACGAAGATTCTGTGCCATCTGAGGACGACGCAGATCAACGTATCGGTACCTCAAGCGAAGGTCCTCGTTAACGTCAATGTGGTTCTCAATTTGGAATGGTGGAACAGCGCTGGTGTTAAGAACCTCAATCTTGGAAGCAAGTACCTCTACCTCACCGGTAGCAAGAGCCTCATTGGTCTGACCTTCAGAACGGTGCTGAACCGTACCGGAAATCAGAACAGGCCACTCGGGACGAATAGTCTCTGCAGTTGCAAATGTTTTTGCATCAACATCTGGGTCAAACAGAATCTGGGTCAAACCCTCACGGTCACGGAGGTCAACAAAAATCAGACCACCAAAGTCACGACGACGCCAAACCCAACCAGTGAGCGTAACGGTCTGACCGATATGCTCTGCACGAAGCTCTCCGCAGGTATGCGTATGCATGCTGTGCAAATCAACAGCTGCGTGAGCGGAATAATTCTGAGGGGTTTCTGAGGAACAATCCATTTTTATCCTTTCGTCTTTGCTTCCCTGTGCCAAATCGGAAAGCGCCTTCAAGACGGCAAAAACGCGTAGACGGCGCGTTCTTGCTCATAGATAAACCATTGTACTCTCCAACGTTTAGCTAAGCTTCCTCAATCTAAACTTAGAGCAGAATCCTGCAGAATAAATAACTTACATTCACGTTTTTACGCTAGACTGAAGCTGATACATACAGGCCTCACTACGGGGCGAGAAGAACTTGGAGCTTTCATGGCCTATAAAGCCGCTGTTTTTGATCTAGACGGAACACTTCTGAACACTATTGTTGATCTTGCTTGGGCAACAAATTACGCTCTTGAGCAGTTCAACATGCCTACTTATACCGTTGATGAGGTCCGTCAGATGGTAGGAAACGGCGTTGCAAAACTTATCCGCGATGCTGTGCCAGAGGATACTGATGACGCAACATACCAGCGTGTACTTGCGTGTTTTAAAGAGCACTACGCTGACCATAGTTTGGATAACACTGCGCCCTACCCTGGCATACTTGATGCGGTAGATACACTCAGAGCAGCTGGTGTTAAATGCGCTGTTGTTTCCAACAAGCCAGACTTTGCTATTGCAGATTTAATGAGCAATTTCTTCCCAGGTAGATTTGACTTTGCTCTGGGTCAGCGAGATGACCTTAAAAGAAAGCCTGATGCCGAGCCTGTCCATTACGCCCTTGCTCAAATTGGCGTTGATCCTCAAGACGCTGTCTATATTGGAGACTCCGAGGTTGATGTTGCAACAGCACACAACAGCGGCATGCCTTGCATAAGTGTTACCTGGGGATTTAGAGATAAAGAAACGCTTCTAGCTGCAGGTGCTACCACGCTTTGCGATACCGCAGAAGAAATGGTGCAAGAAATTCTCAAATAGTAGCACTAAAAATGCAACCATTCGTTCATTGCCGTTGAGCGAGAAAAAACGTCCGCTTGCCTATGCCTCTCAATTCATCTGAATAAGCGTATTCTGAGGGCGGTATAGTCTATAAAAGTGCGTCCATAATTTGCGCGCAAGCGACGTGGAAAGGATTGCATCATGGGCAAGAAAAGTTCTGAGGTTCTCCAGATTTCTTACGAAGACCTGGTAGAGTACCTGCACAGTAATCACTCTGTGTACATGCAAGTCGGACACCAGGTTTATTACCTCACTGATGTCAATTTTGAGGCATGGAGAGCTCAAGACACCAGTATCAGAAACTCAAAAAACCACTTTGTAGATTGTTCTGAACTAGTTCCTACGGTAGACGAATTTCTCGCTCTTCCTTTTATTAATGGAAAAACCATTAAAGACGTTTTTGCACATGCAACGTTCTATGCATCCATGAAAAACGAAAAATCTGAGTAATTTGAAATAATCAGCATTTTGTTGACTATCTCTCAGCTAAAACTTAAAGGACCTGTTAACGCAGGTCCTTTTTTACCAGGTAAATTACCTTAATAATCTGCATCTCATATAAAAACGCCGATGCAGTGCACCGGCGTTTTACGTTTAATTTGAGAGAGTATGACTACTCAACAGGCTTCTGAACCTCAAGAACCTCGGCAATCTCAACCTCGGCAGAAACAGTACCAGCAAGCTCTGGAATAAGATCGTTGTACTTATTCGAAGAAGCCAGGTCGGAAGAAGCAGTCTTTGCATAACGTTTGACTGCCGCAGCAGCACGGTTAACGGCACTCAGGGTGCCAGCGCCTCCGACACAGCCACCAGGACAAGCCATGCCCTCAAGAAGATAACCTGGATATTTACCCTTAACAGCATCCTTGAGCATAGCTCGACACTCAGCAAGGCCGTCAACAGCCATGATAGGAACTTCTTTATCAGGGTACTTCTGGTGAATGACGTTTACAACTGCGCCTGCTACGCCACCGGCCACTGCAAAAGCACGACCGTCATGGGAGGCGTTTTCAAAATCGGAGTTGTCGTCATCAAGCTTGGTGTAGTCAATACCCTTAGACTCCATCATTCCTGCAAGCTCCTCAAAGGTCAAAACAAAATCGACCTCAGACTTAACGGAGCGACGCAGTGCCTCAAGCTTCTTAGCAGTGCATGGTCCAATAAAGACAATCTTGGACTCTGGATTTTGTTTTCTTACTAGACGAGCAGTCAAAACCATTGGGGTAAGAGCCATAGAGATAGCATCAGCATGCTCTGGGTGCTCTTTTTTAGCCATCGCAGACCAGGAAGGACAGCAGCTTGTTCCCATAAATGGCAGCTTTTCTGGGACTTCTTTGACAAAGTCTTCTGCTTCCTGAACGGTACAAAGGTCAGCACCGGTTGCTACTTCTTCTACCTCGGCGAATCCCATCTCCTTGAATGCCTCACGAAGACGACCAACGCTGCCCTTGCCAAACTGACCAACAAATGAAGGAGCCACAATTGGCACAACGGTGTAACCCTCATTGATAGCCTGAATTACCTGGAAAATCTGGCTCTTATCGGCAATAGCACCAAAGGGGCAGTTAACCAGACACTGACCACAAGAAACGCACTTCTCGTAATCAATATCTGCGCGACCATGCTCGTCAGAGCCAATCGCGTCCATGCCGCATGCAGCAGCACAAGGACGTACATGGTGATGAATTGCCTGGTACGGACAAACCTTGAAGCACATACCGCACTGAATGCACTTCTCCTGGTCAATATATGCCTTTTTATCTACGAAGCTAATTGCCTCTTTAGGACAAATCTCTCGACAAGGGTGTGCAAGACAACCCTGGCATGCATTGGTAACGCGATACACGTTGTCCTCGCATGCGTTGCACGCAAACTTGACAATGTTGATCAGCGGTGGCTGGTAATAAACCTCTGGTCGAGAAGCCTCTTCCAAGCCATCGGATATTTTCTCGGGTTGATCAACACCCTGCATAGGCATGCCCATAGTCATGCGAATGCGCTCACCAACAATAGCACGCTCTAAAAAGACGCTCTCGCGGTACGTTGCAATATCACCAGGAATAATCTTATAGGGCAGCTCTTCCATTTGGCGAGCAATTTCATCAACGCTCTTGTCTGCTTTTTCATACGCAAGCGCCGAAACCTCTTTAAATACCTTCCTGCGGATTTCAGTCAGGTTGGTATAGACACCTCGCATTGTGCCAGGCATTTCTCCCCCTCCTCGTTCACTTTATGCACGTCTGGGTAACGTATTTGCACAAAATGAAAATATGTTGCTGCCTCAAAGTATGTACTATTAGTCCACCTCAGTGACACCAAAATAAGAAAATCGCTCTGGAATGTCCGTTTTAATCACAATTTTTGCGCTCGTGACTGGATGAATAAATTCAACGCGATATGCATGCAGCATTAACGGCTGCGCTTTATGCTTCTTTTTTGCTCCGCGCTGCAAAGAAGACACGCCTCCATATAACGCATCTCCTACCAGAGGAAATCCAAGTGACGAGAGATGCACTCTAATTTGATGCTTTCTTCCTGTCAGCAAATTGACCAGTAACAAGCTCTGAGTTTGACTTTGCGCTGACGATGCAACCTTAATGAGATGCACCTCTGTTTGAGAAGGTTTGCCTGCTGCTGAGACCCTCATCTTCTGAGCGTCATGCCGATCTTTTCCAATTGCCTTATCTATCAGCAGTTTATTTGGCTCAAACGCTCCCTTAACGGCAGCCAGATACTCTTTGGAAAGCTCTTTGGAGGCAATAAGCTGGTCAAACCGCGGCTGCGTCTCTTTTTTGAGCGAGAAAAGCACTATGCCCGTAGTCTCCTTATCAAGGCGATTCAGAGCTTGGACCTGGGAAAGATCTACCTCTCTTGAGCTCTCAAATGCACGGAGTTTCTCGCAAACTACCTCAGTTAACGAGGGCTCATGGGTACCATCTGCGTGAACAATAATTCCCGCTGGCTTATTCACGGCAAGCAGATACTCATCTTTATACAAAATCTCAAGATTACTGTCAGTCTGAAGCGCATCCATGCTACTCACCTCGCTTAACCACATACCGCTGCTCAGAAAGCACCTGAGCAAATGACTCGATTGTGCTCCACACATGATCGGTGCGTCGCCAAGCAACACTGACCGAATATGACATCTCTTTTCCTAGCTCAATAATGTGGAGGCCTGATGTTTCAAAGTCGTAGTAAGAAGATGCCACCAACTCCGATGGTAAGAAGCACGCGCCAACTCCTCTCATGGCAAGGGCCAAAAGCGTCTCGGAGTTTCTGGACATAACCTTGATAGTGGGAGAAATGCCCGATGCAGCAAACGCATGGCGAGCAAAACTACCTGCGATGTCTCGTTTGCCCACCGTTAGGAAGGGACAGGCTTCCAGGGCTGTAAGCTTTCCCGTCTTTTTGACTTGCGCAACAACCGAGTCAACCTTATCTGCATACAAAGACTCAAGAAGCGCTTGAGAGACAACAAGAACGATCTTCTCGTCAAACAGCTTTTTAACAACCAGGTCATATGATGTTGAATTGACGGTTGCAACAATCAAGTCAAGCTGGCCTTCAGAAAGCCACTCAACTAGCTCGTCATTCTCGCCCTCGTCAAGCTCAATGGAGATGTTTGGGTGCAATTTTTGGAAAGCGGCGATGGAGCGCGGCATGATGATGTGGCCTCGTGTGGCGGTGACACCAACACGCAGGCGACCTCGCTCATTACCTGCAATATCAAGAAACTCTTGATCCATGGCGCGACGCTGTGCTTGGAATTTGCGCGCATACCGCAAGAACTCTTCTCCTGCAAACGTTAGAGACAGCGGGACGGTGCGTTCCAGCAGCTTAGAGCCAAGTTCTTTTTCTGCAGCAGCAATATTTGCCGAGAGCGTTTGCTGCGTTACACTCAGGCGCTCAGCTGCCTTAGTGAAGCTCTTTTCTTCTGCAACAGCAACAAAATAATCCATGGTCTGAAAGTTCATTTTTTGCTCCCACTACATTACAAAAATTACTTGTAATTATAACCATTGAAAACAGTTGGACTTCAACTTCTTAGTTGCCTACTCTATTTACATAAGAAATTCGTTTGGAGTGGATGCATGGTAGAGCTAATAGTACTAAGTGCCTTTGCGGTGATGCTCATCGTAGGTACAGCCCTATCTTTTCCCCTTACATCTATTTTGACCATTGGTTTCTTCCTCTTTTTTGGTTATGGACTCTCCCAAAAAATTCCTGCAAAAAAGCTTCTTTTAGCAGCTTTTGAGTCCGTCTGGGAAGTAAAAACAATCATTGCGCTGTTTGCTGTTGTAGGCGCTATGAGCGCAGCATGGCGAGCAGCTGGAACCATTCCAGAGATTGTCAGCATTTCTGCTTCTCTTATTTCTCCTTCTATCTTTATTCTTGCAACATTCTTACTCTGCACCATGATGTCCATGCTTCTAGGTACCGCTTTTGGTACCGCCGCAACCATGGGAATCATCTGCATGTCTATTGGCAAGGCCATTGGAGCAAGCGAGTTCTTTATTGGTGGTGCTGTTCTTGCAGGCAGCTACTTTGGTGATCGTTGCTCCCCTATGTCTACCAGCGCAATCCTTGTCTCGCAGCTCACCGATACCAATCTATCCAAGAACATTAACCGCATGCTTCGTACCAGCGTGGTGCCTTTTATTGCTGCATGTGTTATCTACGTGGCTTGGGACTTCTTCATGGCAAACACGGGAACTATTCCCGACATTACTGGTCTTCTGAGCCGCTCCTTTAGGCTTTCTTTGATTTCACTTACACCAGCACTTCTTGTCATTGTTTTCTCGCTTCTTAAAGTTGATGTCATTGTTACCATGGCATCCAGCTTGGTACTTGCCTGCATTCTCTGCGTTACCGTTCAGCGCGTCCCTCTTTGGGATCTACCTGTCATTCTGCTTTTTGGCCTCCGTGCACCAGGAGCTACCGTTGCACACATGGTTAACGGCGGCGGCGTTTTCTCCATGGTGAACGTTTTGACAATCATCACCATTTCTTCAAGCTATGCTGGTCTTTTCCAAACAACTGGTCTGCTTCGCCGTATGTGCCAGCTGGTAGCCGACCTCTCCGATAACTCCACGCCTTTCTTTGGCGTTCTGATTACCAGCATGTTTACCTCAATGGTTTCTTGTAACCAGACCTTGGCTATTATGCTGACAAACGACCTATGCGAGAACGCAGAAAACTCTTCTAGCGCCCTTGCTTTGGATATCGAGAATAGCGCTGTAATTCTTGCTCCTCTGGTACCGTGGTCTATTTCAAACATCTCGGTGCTCTCTGCAATTGGTGCACCTTCTATGAGTCTTCTAGCTGCAAGTTTCCTCTACTTGCTGCCTCTTTGGACTCTGGGAATTTCTCTGTGGCTCCATCGACGCCCAGCAAAGATTGACGGTCATCGTGCTCGTTGGCTTGGTCTTACCTCTGACGATGTTCGTAGCTGCACATGCTCTGACGATGTTCGTAGCTGCGCATGGCCACGCGTGCAGGACGAAGATACAACGGATGCGACTGCAAGCCTTCCTGCTGTAAAAGTTGCCTAACAAAACAAAAACCTCTCATGCCTAAGACATGAGAGGTTTCAATTTAACTTCCAGTCCTATTTGTTACTGTCTTGCTTTAACCTCAGCAACAAGCTGGTCAGCAGGCACCTGTACCTGCTCGTGAGACTCCATATCACGAAGGGTTACCGCACCAGCCTCAACCTCATCTGGGCCTATGACCACGCAAAGCGTCGCACCCATCTTGTCTGCCTGCTTAAACTGAGCCTTCAGTGAACGTCCAGTACGATCAGCCTCGCATCTAATGCCGGCCTCACGCAGTGCCAAGACGGCATCAAATACAACAGGAGCCTGATCAGCACCTGCACAAGCAACATACACACAGCTTGGAGCCGCTGGCTCAGCTGCAACACCAAGAGCTTCCAGCGCCAGCATAATGCGCTCAAAGCCAACAGCAAATCCAACGCCTGGGGTTGGCTTTCCGCCTTCAAGCTCAACAAGACCGTCATAACGGCCGCCGCCACCAATGGCACCAACGCCAGCGTTTGGAATCTCTACCTCAAAGACAGTACGTGTGTAGTAATCCAAACCGCGAACAAGCGTTGGATCCTCAACATATGAAATACCCGCAGCGTCCAAATATGCCTTGACCTGCTCATAGTGAGCGCGACAATCATCACACAGGTTATCAGAAATGAGTGGAGCATCCTTCATAACCGCGTGGCAGCTCTCATTTTTGCAGTCAAACGCACGAAGTGGATTGATCTCTGCACGCTCAAGACAGTCCTCACACATCTCATCCTTGTGATCAAGAATGAATTGCTTGACCTTCTCGCGATATGCTGGACGGCACTCCGCGTCACCCATAGAGTTAATCATGAGCTTCATATCAGCTGGCGAGAAACCCATCTGCTCGTAAAACTTCATCAACATGATGATGGACTCTGCATCGGCAGCTGGATCAAAGGCTCCCAGCCACTCCACGCCTACCTGGTGGAACTGGCGCAGGCGACCCTTCTGAGGACGCTCTCCCCTAAACATTGCTTCGGCGTACCAAAGCTTTGCAGGTGTTCCTCCCTGTGGCACAAAGTTGTGCTCAACAGCAGCGCGAACCACACCAGCAGTTCCCTCAGGACGCATAGCCATGCGCTGACGAGGCTTAAGACCGGACTCATTGCCGGTAGCCAGCAAATCATCAAGTAGCGCGCCTGAAAAAACGCGGAACATCTCTTTGCGTACGACATCGGTTGACTCACCAATGCCGTGAACAAAGGTGTCTACCTGCTCAAGTGCAGGAGTCTCAATGCGGTCAAAGCCATAAGTACCAAACAGATGGCGGGCAACATCTTGCATATGCTCCCAAGAGCGCATATAGCCGCCGTAAAGATCTTCGGTACCTTGAATTCTCTGACCCATGAATCCTCCTTGTTACAAACATAGATGTTCCTAGTTTACCCATGAGAGACAGCTCTGGCGCAGAAAAGCTTTTATAACTTTTGAAACCTATGAAAAAATCCGATTATTTTCTAGAAAACGTGAAAAAGTGCTCATGTAAGGGTTGCTTTTTAATTCCTACCATTTAGTATGAATTAGCGGATTTTGGGGTATGACAAAAACGTCAGTGACATTGGCGTTTGTCTTTGTCACAAAATCACACTAGCACAAAGGTTTTGCTCGCCCTAGAGCTGCCGAAACTTGCTAGTCACAAACGTATCACGTGCTTGCACGTAGAGATATTTGGAGAGAGATTTATGGCAACTGAGCTACTCCGTGTAAACGGAATTTCCGCAGGTACCGAGGAGAAATCCATCCTGCATTCAATTGATCTGAGCATTGGTGATGGCCAGGCTCACGTTCTGATGGGACCTAACGGCGCAGGTAAATCAACACTTGGCCGCGTCATTATGGGTGATCCTACCTATAAGATTACCGATGGTTCCCTCATCTTTAACGGCGAGGATGTAACTGAGCTTGCTGCAGATAAGCGCTCACTTGCAGGCATCTTCCTCTCCTATCAGGCACCTGTTGAGGTTCCTGGTGTTCCTCTTTATTCATTCCTGCGCACCATCACACAGATGCGTCCCGAGCTTAAGATGACCGCTCGTCAGTTCCGTCAGCGTGTTGGCCAGATTTCTGATCAGCTTGAGCTTGATCAGGGCTTCTTGATGCGTGAGCTTAACGTTGGCTTCTCTGGTGGCGAGAAGAAAAAGGTTGAGATGCTCCAGCTTTTGCTGCTCCAGCCTAAACTTGCCATTCTCGATGAGACAGACTCTGGCCTGGACGTTGACGCACTCTCCGTTGTTTCAAAGGGCATTCAGGCCTATCGCGAGACCTGCGACGGCTCACTGCTCATCATTACTCACAACACCCGCATTCTTGAGCGCCTTGAGATTGACCGCACTCACGTTATGGTTAAGGGTCACCTGGTGGCAGATGGTCCTGCTGACCTCATCAACCAGATTGACCACGAGGGCTTTGAGCGTTTTGAGAACCAGTCTGATGAGGGCGGTGCTAACTAGTGAGCGAGAAGAAGCGATCTGAGGTCGCTGACGTAGACCGCTCGCTCTACGACTTCACCAAGTCCGAAGAGGGTTACGAGCGCTACGATGATGGCCTTACGCCAGAAATTGTGCGTGCTATTTCCGAGAAAAAAGAAGAGCCCGAGTGGATGCTCCAGATGAGGTTGTCGGCCCTGGAAACCTATCACCAGCGCCAGATGGCTACCAACTGGGGACCTTCTATTGCAGGTCTGGATTTGAATCATATCTCCACGTATGTCTCGCCAAAGACTCAGCAGGCAAATAGCTGGGACGACGTACCTGAGGATATTAGGGATACCTTTGATCGTCTGGGCATTCCACAGGCAGAGGCAGAGAGCCTTGCTGGTGTTGGTGCTCAGTACGATTCTGAGATTGTCTATCACAACATGCGTGAGGAAGTTGCTGAGCAGGGTGTTATTTACACCACTATTGAGGATGCTCTGCATGATCCACAGTGGGAGCCTGTTGTTAAAGAGTACTTTGGCAAGCTGATTCCTCCTTCAGACCACAAGTTTGCGGCTCTGCACTATGCCGTGTGGTCTGGCGGTTCTTTTGTTTATGTTCCTAAGAATGTCACTCTGGACTACCCACTTCAGAGTTACTTCAGACTGAATGCTCAGGGTGCTGGCCAGTTTGAGCACACGCTTATTATTGTTGAGGAAGGCGCTGACCTGCACTTTATTGAGGGTTGCTCCGCACCTAAGTACTATGCAGCAAACCTCCATGCAGGAGCTGTTGAGCTCTTTGTTAAGGACGGCGCTCGTCTGCGCTACTCGACCATCGAAAACTGGTCCAAGAACATGTACAACCTCAACACTAAGCGCGCCATCATTGGCAGCAATGCAAAGATGGAGTGGGTCTCGGGCTCTTTTGGTAGCCACGTTTCCTACCTCTACCCTTCTACGATCATGAACGGCGATTCTTCTAACTGCGAGTTCACCGGTATTACGTTTGCAGGCGCTACGCAGGATCTGGATACGGGTTGCAAGGTGATTATCAACGGCTCCAATAACTCGGCAAACGTTGACACCAAGTCCATCTCCAAAGACGGCGGCGTCAATACCTTCCGCTCTGCAGTTACTGTTGGCCGCAAGGCAGAAAACGCTCGCGTAGCGTTCTCGTGCCAGTCCCTGATGCTGGATAACATTAGCCGTTCCGACACCATCCCAGAGATGGATGTCCGCAATGCAACTGCTCAGATTGGCCACGAGGCAACTATTGGCCGTATTTCTGATGACACCGTTTTGTACCTGATGAGCCGCGGCTGCTCTGAGGCTGAGGCTCGCACCATGGTAGTAAACGGATTTGCAAACCCTGTCTCAAAGGAACTTCCAATGGAGTACGCCGTTGAGATGAACAACCTGATTAAACTTGAGATGGAAGGAGCGATTGGCTAATGGAAAACGTTTTGATTAATCGCGCCAACGTTCCTGCAGCTCAGACATGGAACCGTCTACGCGCTAACTCACTGTCAGTTACCGTCCCCAATCACGCTGATGCAGGCACAGTATACCTGCCTCTACCTCGTCTTTTTGAGCGTATTGAGTGTGGAATGGGCCAAGAGGTTACCGACTACGTAGAGTCTCAGGCATTCAAGTCTGATTTCTACAATGTTCCCGCTCGTACCAAGCGAGAAGAGCCTATTGTTGTTGCCGTTTCTGCTGCTCAAAACCAGTGTGCTAACACCGGCATCATTGTGCGCGAAGGTGCTGAGGCTACCGTAGTCATCGCAGCGTTTGCAGGCGATGTTGACGGCGACGCACCTACAGGCAGCGACGCGAACGACGACGCGAGTGCTTCCAGCGACGCGCTTCCAACCAGCGCTGCGCTCACCCGCATTGTGGTTGAGGCTGGTGCAAAACTGCACCTTATTGAGATGCTTGGCGTCAATGAGGGCCAGCAGCACCTTGAAAGCGTTGGCCTTGAGATTCACCAGGACGCTGCTGTTGACGTTAAGCAGTACGCTCTGGGTGGATCAACCATCGGTCTTGGCCTTACCGCCAACTTAGTTGGCGCTCAAGCTCGCCTTGACCTTAACAATCGCTATCACGCTACTCACGAAGAGACGCTTGATATTAACCACCTGGTACGCATGCGTGGTACCTCTACGCGCGCGCAGCTCACCGAGTCCGGCGTCCTTAACGAGGCAGCTAAGAAGACGCTTCGCGCAACTATCGATCTTGTCCGCGGTGCAAAGGATGCCCAGGGCAACGAGATTGAAACGGTTATGATTCTTGGTGACGACGTTGTCAACAAGACCATGCCTGTTATTCTCTGCGATGAAGACGACGTTGCTGGTAACCACGGAGCTACCATCGGATCCGTCTCCCCTGAGCAGCTTGATTACCTTGCAGCTCGAGGACTTTCTCGCCAGGCTGCTGAGCAGCTGTTTATACGCGCTCTCTTTGAAGACGCCATCATCAACGCGCCTGAGGAGATTTCCCACCGCGTGGCTGTTGAGCGTTGCGAGGCTGAGCTGGGCGCAGAAATTGCTCACGACTATGACGGATCTGCAGCTAGTGACGACGCAGCTGGCAACTCCCTGGCTGCCAGCGATGGCAGAGATTCCGGCGCTAAAGTCGATTCCAGCAAAGGTGGTGTCGCGTAATGACCGACGCAGAAGTTGCTCAGATTACCGATAACCCTTACAAGGCAGATTTTCCAATTCTGGCAGCAAACCCCGAGGTAGCTTACTTGGACAGCGCTGCTACTTCTCAGCGCCCACGCGCGGTTATTGAGGCGCAGTCTCGCTTCTACGAGACCATGAACGCAAATGCACTGCGCGGATTGTACCGTTGGAGTGTGGAAGCAACCGCAGCTATCGAGGGAGCTCGCGCTTCGATTGCAAAGTTCATTGGCGCTGTCGATAAAAACGGCAAGCCAGAAAGCCAGCAGATTATCTTTACGCGCAACACTTCTGAGGCGCTTAATCTGGTTGCTTCAAGCCTTGGCCGCTATGCACTCAAGCCAGGCGATGACGTGGTCATTTCCATTATGGAACACCACTCCAATATCATTCCTTGGCAGCAGATTTGCAAAGCTACTGGCGCTAACCTGGTGTACCTGCGCATGAATTCGCAGTACCAGATTACGCCAGAAGAGATCGCGTCAAAGATCACCGAGCGCGCAAAGATTGTGTCTGTCACACACGTCTCCAACGTGTTGGGTACCCGTAACGACATCAAAGCCATTGCCAAACGCGCTCACACTATGGGCGCCTACATGGTTGTCGACGCAGCTCAATCCGCACCCCACATCCCTATTGACGTGCACGATCTTGACTGCGACCTCCTGGCCTTCTCGGCACACAAGATGTGCGGACCTATGGGCATTGGCGTGCTCTGGGGCCGCGCCGAGCTGCTCGACGCCATGCCGCCCTTTCTTACCGGCGGCGAGATGATTGATTCCGTCACCGAAACCAGCGCTGTTTGGGCTCCTGTTCCCGAGAAGTTTGAGGCAGGCACGCAGGACGCAGCAGGTATCTATGCTACCGGTGCCGCTATCGAATACCTCAACGGCTTGGACATGGCAAAGATCGAGAAGCGAGAAGAACTTCTCGCCAGGTACTTGGTTCAGCAGCTGTGCACGCTGGACTTTGTAGATATCGTTGGCTCTAAGCTGGGACAAAATCATGTGGGCGCTGTGGCGTTTAACGTGCGCGGCGTTCATCCACACGACGTCTCGAGCGTCCTAGACATGAACAACGTTTGCATTCGCGCTGGTCATCACTGCGCCGAGCCGCTTCTGATTGAGCTGCACGAGTCCAGCACCTGCCGCGCATCCGTTGCGTTCTACAACGATAAACACGATATTGACCAGCTCGTTGAGGGTCTTAACCAGGTATGGAAGATCTTTGGCAGCGCGGTCAGCAACAAATAAAACAAGGAGTTGAAATAAGTGGCAGCAAACGACCTGTATAACGCTGAGTTTATGGACCACGTTTCTCACCCCGATTACAAATACCAGATGGACAACCCAACCGTCTCCCACGAGGGCGTTAACCCTTCTTGTGGCGATGAGCTCACGTTTTCCGTGCGTATTGAGGATGGAAAGATTGCCGAGGCTGCTTTTGTGGGCAGCGGATGTGCAATCTCTCAGGCATCGGCCGACATCATGAGCGATCTGATGATTGACCGCACCCCAGAAGAGGCCATTGAGCTTTGCAAACTCTTTGGACGCATGATTCGCGGAGAAGAGACCGACGAGGCCGTGCTTGACCAGCTGGAAGACGCCAACATTCTGCACGACATCGCTCACATGCCCGCACGCGTTAAGTGCGCCGAGCTGGCATGGCATACGCTCGAGGAGATGCTTGAGGCCCACAACAGCGGTTCTGCCGCAGCCGGTGCGTCTACCACCGAGGACGGCCAGCGCGAGCGCGCCGAGGACGGCGCCGACAGCGAGCGTGCCAAGGACGGCGAGTAGCCGTGGCCGGAATGTTCTCTACAAAGGGAATGTACGCACTTCGCGCAATGGCTGACCTGGCCGTTCACGACGGCTGGGTCTCGCTGGGCGACGTTTCCGAGCGCCAGAACATCTCGCGCAAGTACCTTGAGCAGGTCATTGCCCTGATGCACAAGGCTGGATACGTCGAGAGTCTGCGCGGAAAGGGCGGCGGCTATCGCCTCACGCGCAAACCCGAGGACTACACGCTAGGCGAGATTCTTCGTGCAGCCGAAGGCAATCTTGCTCCCGCTAGCTGCCTGAACTGCACAAACACCACCCTCTGTCCCCAGATGGAGTCCTGCACCACCATCAACATCTGGCGAGACCTTGGCCGCATGACCTCCAGTTTCCTGGACAGCAAGACGCTCGCGGACATCGCCCGCAACGAAGGCAACATGCACGTGTCCCCCATCGACAACCCTGCAGCTGAGTAAACGTTTAAGCTGCGCATTTGTTGTCATGTGCGATAGAGCGCGCGCAGCGAGAAGACCTTGGAGTGCACCGGGTTTCTCGCGAGAAGGACGTGCTGGACGTGCGCCGAGTGTGAGCCTGAAAATCACATCATGTCTGAACGATTTGCCGGATTCTCTTACCATGTCTGAGTGATTTGCCGGTTTTTCTCACCAAGTCTGAGCGATTTTACTCAGACTTGGTAAGTTATTCAGGCTCTGATTTCCTAGGGCTTGATCGATTTCCTAGGGCTTGAACGATTTCCTAGGCTTGAAGAATTTATCGTAGATTCAAGTTAGTATTTCTAAATCTTTTCCAGCTCCTTCCACAATTTAATTCTTTTCTCTCTTTCAATTTGCCTTTGTTTTAAAGATGTATGTCTTCTCGATAAATTTAACCTTGAGCGAATGAATGTAAATAGATTGTCCATAAAAACAATGTCGTCATATTCATTTTTGCTAATTACAAACTCTTCTATGCCAGCAGCTAAAAGCTCATTACTTCGTTTGTAGTCTCTACCTGCAATCTCAATCGATTCATGAACAGATCCATTATATTCAAGTGCTACATTTTGAGTACCTCGTGCATTTGATACACCGCTGGACAGAAGTAGATCGATTGCACGATTTTTCTTTTGAGATTTGATACCTGACATGTTTTGTATCTCAAATTCTTTGTTTAACTCAACGCATGGAATAGCATATCCACCTTTATACACTGGCATTAAAGCTCGAAGTGCAAGTTTAACCTCCATCGGGGAAGCTGCATTTTCAACAGACAAATCTGCCGCAGCCTTTACTTTTCTAAAAGATCTAGCACCTTTCTTTTTGCTGAGATATGCAAGTAATTCTGACTTTTTGAAAAGAGGTGAATACCAATTTGACTGCAATTCTCCTGTTGACGCATCAATAACAAAACGTCCTTGGAATTCTGAAATGAGGAGCACTAGTTCTAACAGACTCAATTTAGAAGCCATTTGAAACAGCAATTCGAATGGAGATGAAATTAAAACTGAAAAGCTGCTTATATTCAGTTTTATTACAGAGTTAAGCGAAGCACATGTATCAACATGAAAATGAATTCCTTCATAAGCACAGGAATTCTTTTTATTGCTCACAGTAATTTCAACTGGATTTTTAAGTTCAATACCATAATCTACTAGCAACTCGTCATTAATAGCTCTAACCAAATCGCGATAAGGAATATCATCTTTGGCCAGTAATTGTCTAGCATCTAAATTGAACTTATTTAGATACTCATTAAATCCATGAGTTAAGAGTTCGTGTCTCCGTGTTCGCAAAGCACGATAAATTTGTAGAGCAGATGTATGTGAAAGGTAATATTCCATATGGGAATAGTATTTCTAAAAGTCAAATAAGCAAAACAACAAAAAACCTACGAATATTTGATTAATACCTTATTTCCGCAGATAGATTAAAAACACCTTCAAATAGTATCTTTTAAAAGTCCTGCTACAAAGGTTAGACTACTTAAATAAATGTACTTTATCAATTTCATGACAAATAAGTGACAAAATTAGAATTCTATAATTTAACTGGTATTCTTCTCCATGTTGCATGACGCAATTGAGTATTACATGTTAATTGACGCTAGTCCGAAATGCGAACTTGACCAAGCGGCTTGCGCACTTCTCTTTCATGAAACTGAGCCTGAAATGTTTAACAAGTCTGAACAAAATCACTCAGATAAGGCGAGAAAACAGGCAAATTACTCAGACATGGTGAGAAAATCCGGCAAATCGTTCAGACTTGGCGAGAAATTCAGGCTCACATCAAACACATC
>ERZ773024.250-NODE-250-length-20393-cov-8.670469_pt1 | contig 20393 bp, 17 predicted proteins | sample MGYA00511667_ERZ773024 | MGnify/ENA primary metagenome ERZ773024 (study PRJEB29015, sample SAMEA2738117) | human oral metagenome | biome: human oral; feature: human-associated habitat; material: saliva | place: China | collected 2258 ... | reverse complement strand
AAGAAACAAGACGTGCTCTTGTTTATCGATAACATCTTCCGTTTCATTCAAGCTGGCTCTGAAGTATCTGCCCTTTTAGGTCGTATGCCATCTGCCGTAGGTTATCAACCTACATTGGCAAATGACGTTGGGGCATTGCAAGAACGTATTACATCTACAAAAGAAGGTTCCATTACGTCTGTACAAGCCGTATACGTACCTGCCGATGACTTGACTGACCCTGCACCAGCAGCTACATTTGCTCACTTGGATGCAACAACAGTATTGTCTCGTTCCATCGCGGAACTTGGTATTTATCCTGCCGTAGATCCACTTGATTCTACAAGCCGTATTTTGGACCCTCATGTACTTGGGGATGAACATTATAACGTGGCTCGTGGCGTTCAAGAAGTGTTGCAAAAATATCGCGACTTACAAGATATCATCGCAATTCTAGGTATGGAAGAATTATCTGATGAAGATAAGTTAACTGTATCTCGAGCTCGTAAAATTCAACGTTTCTTGAGTCAACCATTCTTCGTAGCAGAAGTATTTACCGGTTCTCCTGGTAAATATGTACCATTACAAGAAACATTGCGTGGCTTTAAAGAAATCCTTGATGGTAAACATGATGATTTACCAGAAGGCGCATTCTATATGGTTGGTACCATTGATGAAGCCGTTGCAAAAGCAAAGGAAATGCAAGAGAAGGGGGAATAATCCATGGCGGAACCTATGACCCTAACGATAATAACACCTGATGCGATTGTATATGATGGTAAGGCTGACTTTTTCGTAGGGCATGCTATCGATGGCGAATTTGGTGTATTGCCTAATCATGCACCTATGATTATTGCCCTAGATATAGCCCCTTTACGTGTCGATAATCCTGATGGACAACAGCATACATTTGCTGTTTTCGGGGGCTTTGTTGAAATTGAACACAACAAGGTGAGCATTGTAACACCTAATTGTGAAAGCCCAGAAACCATCGATATCGATCGCGCAAAACGAGCAAAAGAACGCGCTGAAGGCCGTTTGTCTAACCCTACACCTGATATAGATGTAGAGCGTGCTGAACTCGCCTTAGCTCGGGCATTACTTCGTTTAAAGGTAACACAACGCATATAGTAGTTATACATTGATATAGCCTTGGTAAATAAGGAGTACTCTTGGAGTACTCCTTATTTGCTTGTATACGCAAAAAGGGTGTCACCCATGTGGGCGACACCCTTTTGCTGTTGCATTGTTTTGAATTATAATACACTAACACCTTTTAGAGAGTAAGCTGTATTTTTTGGTTGTTCTACTTGAAATTCATAGTCTGGAACAACTGGCATTTCTGCATTAATACCAGGAACTTGATAACGATCTCGATCTGTTGGAACACGTTTATATGGTAATTGTTCAAGTAAGTCTTTTATGACTTTATTCCATATGGATTTATGTGTTGGCATAGTCAAGGTATCATCGATTTGGTTAAAACCACTACGGATGGTGTGAACGATACCTTCATTAGTATCGTAGAAATAAATCATAGCAGATACTTTAGCTTGAATGTGAATGTCGTCGCTATCATCATGATAGTATTGGCTGAGATAGGACGTTGGTAATTGTACATATATGTCTTGCATTGGCACAGGCATTATGACAATTTCGGAATGTTGTGATGCTGCTACTTCGGCTAAATCAACAGCTGTGATTTGTGCTAATGGTGTGTTGGTGCTCACTACGGTTGTATCGTAGTATGGATAGCGCAAGACGTTTGACACTGAATCGGATAAATATTTACCAAAGGCAGCCGTATTTTCATTGCGCAATGTTGTTGGCACTACAAGTGTTACCTTGCGAGATGGGAAATTATCTAAATGGCCATCGTAGTTAGCCTTTCCCACTGTAGATGGTGTATTTGACGTGGTCGATGTAATTTGAATCGGCGACGTTTTGATAGTGCCAGGAGCGGGGATGATCTTTACTGGCGCAATAGGAATAGAACGGGCTTTTGTAGTTTGAGCATCTACATTTGCTGCATTAGCGATTGTGAAAGTTGAAACAAATGCTAAGGCGAGGCAAAAACTGATGCGCATGGTTGCTTCTCTTAAGTTCATATTTGACTCTCCTTGATATAAATATAATCAAAACTATATCTTACAGTATACCATAGTTGCAATAAAAAAGAAGCAAGCCTCAGCTTGCTTCTTACTGTGGTGGACGATGACAGGATCGAACTGCCGACATCCTGCTTGTAAGGCAGGCGCTCTCCCAGCTGAGCTAATCGTCCATATGTGGTGACCCGTCCGGGAATCGAACCCGGGATACCGCCGTGAAAGGGCGGTGTCTTAACCGCTTGACCAACGGGCCAAAATGGTGACTCACCCGCGACTCGAACGCGGGACACCCTGATTAAAAGTCAGGTGCTCTGCCAACTGAGCTAGTGAGTCATAAATGGCTCCTCGAGTAGGACTCGAACCTACGACCGATCGGTTAACAGCCGATTGCTCTACCAACTGAGCTATCGAGGAATGGTACGATTGTTATTATATGTTAGATTAATTATAAAAGCAAGCGTTTTTTTTAAAATTACTATAAATCAAAAGATGTTAACTATGACTAAAACACATAACGTTATACAAAAAATCAATTATTAAAAATTTTGATAAGTAAGTCATTAAAATTAATATAATCTATATAAATGAATAAACACAGATAAATACTGTGTTTATAGAGATATCTTGAGGGATATTTTACTAAGAGTTAGCAATATAAGTATATTGAATATAATCGGTATACATATGCATTACAAAAAAGTTTAAACCTTTTATTTGAAAAATAATATCAAGTAGTCTGAAAGCGTATTTATCATCTTAGATATACTCTGCATTTATACGGTGATTTCAACCTAATTTTGGCCTCTAAAAGTGGATTAATATATAGGGTATAAAAATTCTTTCAACCTATGATTAACTATGACTTTTATCACATTGAAAATATAGTTTTTATAGTCGAAAATATGATGAAAAAGAACTATTGAAATACCGAAATATATACAGCGATATTCATGAAAATAATTCTCAAAACATGAAAAAGCATTGAGAAAACTGTATAGTTAAGCCGTTGAAAGCATGTATGTTGTGTGTTACGATTGATGCATAGAGTTAATCTCGATGTGTATGAGAAACATATGTCTTATACACTTGAGAGTTAAAAGTTATCTCACGGTAATTTAGAATTAATATTCAACTATGTTCCTGAGGAGGGATTATCTTGCGCGAGATTCAAGTATCTGAAATCACAAAAACAGTCCGTCAAATGTGTATGGACGCAGCTTACCACTTGCCAAAAGACATCTATGAAGGCTTGAAAAAAGGCCGTGAAACAGAAGAGTCTCCAGTTGGTTGCATTGTTCTCGATCAAATCATCAAAAATGCAGAAATTGCTGATGCTGAAGATCGTCCATACTGCCAAGATACTGGTATGACATTGGTATTCGTAGAAGTAGGTCAAGATGTTCATTTCGTTGGTGGCGATCTTAAAGAAGCTATCAATGAAGGTGTTGCTCAAGGTTATGTAGAAGGTTACCTTCGTAAATCCGTTGTAGCAGAACCATTGTTCAACCGTAAAAACACTCAAAACAACACACCTGCAATCATCTACATCGATATCGTTCCTGGCGATAAAGTAGAAATCAACGTAGAACTTAAAGGCTTCGGTTCTGAAAATAAATCTGACGTAGCTATGTTGGTACCTGCAGATGGCGTTGAAGGCGTTAAAAATGCAGTTCTTGAAATCGTAAAACATGCTGGCCCTAACCCATGCCCTCCAATCGTACTTGGCGTTGGTATTGGTGGTACTATGGACCAAGCAGCTGTTATGTCCAAAAAAGCTTTGCTTCGCGATATTAGCACTCCTCACAAAGATCCTGAGTATGCAAAATTGGAAGAAGAAATTTTGGAAATGGTTAACAAAACTGGTATCGGTCCACAATTGGGCGGCACAACAACTTGTATCGGTGTAAACATCGAATGGGGTGCAACTCATATCGCCGGCCTTCCTGTTGCTGTTACTATTATGTGTCATGCTGCTCGTCATAAACACGTAGTACTTTAATCGGTAGGAGGTAATTACAATGGCTGAAACAATTCGCATTAATACTGAAGAATATAATGAAGAGTTTTCCCGTAAATTAAAAGTTGGTGATAGCGTTCTTATCACTGGCAAAATTTACTCCGCTCGTGACGCTGCTCATAAAGTTATGACTGAAGCTTTAGCACGTGGTGAAAAATTACCAATCGATTGGACTAACAAATTCGTTTACTACCTTGGCCCAACACCTGCAAAACCTGGTGATCCAATTGGTTCCGCTGGCCCTACAACTTCTGGTCGTATGGATGCTTACACACCAACAATGCTTGATCAAGGTATCAAAGGCATGATCGGTAAAGGTTCCCGTAAACCAGAAGTAGTTGAATCCATGAAGAAAAATGGTTGCACATACTTCGCAGCAGTTGGTGGCGCTGCAGCATTGATTGCAAAATCCATCAAAAAATACGAAGTACTTGCTTATGGTGAACTTGGTCCAGAAGCTTTGGCTGAATTGACAGTTGAAGATTTCCCTTGCATCGTAGTTGGCGATACTGAAGGTAACAACTTCTACGAACAAGGCCAAAAACCTTATAGAAAAATCTAATATCACCGTTGAGTGATTGAAAGAGGCTTGCTAATGCAAGCCTCTTTTTTTATCTATAGATACTCAATAATTATCACTGTACATGTATATATTTAATGATTATTACATTGTTTATTAGTATGATAGTAATATATGAAATTACTTTTATAGTTTATATATTATTATGTTAGATTCACCTTTGCTTAGTAGAGTAAAGTCTACCGATTCTGTCCATTTTGTGATAATATACATATAGATTTATACATTCAAAGTGAGTGAGGCGATATCATGACTTCTGTAGAAACTATTCGTCAGTCAGTGCATACAGCGATGGCTGAATTGCTAGATTTGGCAAAGGTTCGAGAAGGTCAATTATTCGTGGTGGGTTGTTCCACTAGCGAAGTTATGGGTAAGAAAATTGGCACTGATTCCCACATTGATGTGGCTCAGATCCTATTTGATGAAATATATAAAGCTGTTAAAGCTAAAGGTCTTAATTTGGCCGTTCAATGCTGTGAGCATATTAATCGAGCTCTTGTTATGGAACGTAGTGCAGTAACATGGGAGGAAGAGGTTAATGTAGTACCTCAACGTCATGCAGGTGGAGCCATGGCTGTTACTGCCTATGAACGTTTTGACGATCCAGTGATGGTTGAATTTATTAAAGCTGATGCAGGTATCGACATCGGGGACACTTTCATAGGTATGCATATGAAACATGTTACTGTACCAGTGCGCCTCAGTATTAAAGAAATTGGTGAGGCTCATGTAACTGCTTGTCGTGTTCGACCTAAGAGCATTGGTGGTGAACGTGCTGCATATAATGAAGCGTTGATGTAGGGGGATAGTATGTCAAACGTAATACCATATTTTGTATTAGCTGTTGTGGCGCTTGGATTTTTTGCCATTTGTTACGCCGTTTTTAATCGTAATGATAGTGAAAGCCAAGCTAAACATGAGCATCGTGATAATTCTGTTACAAAGTCTGATGGTGAACATCATAGAGAAAAGTCCGTTAATGAATCTAGGGTAGGCGATGTAACTGTTACACATGAAGGTGGAACCAATGTGTATACGGCCTCTGTGTTAGAGGATAATGAAGATTATAATGCTTCTGATTCTATGGTAACTCATGAAGATATATCTTATAACCGACGAGATGGTAACCAATTACATGTGGAAAACTCCGATACAGGATATTCCTTGGCCTTAGGTCATTCTGATTCTCTAGAGAATACAGAATCTAATACAATAGAACATAGTATGGATGAAACTATTGTAATGCCTGCAGTTTCTGATGTGGGACGCTCCAATGGTGAGCATCATACCACTCCATTGATGGATAAGACTATTGTTCTTGATGCTGTTACAGATGAACTTCGCAATCGAGCTAATTCTGTAGAGGATACGATTGCTATGGGCGAATCTGTAGAGGCTCTTGAAGCTGATGAAGCAGAAAATATTGAGGCAACACAAATGATTGGTGGTGTCGATGAGATTAAAACAGCAGAAGGCCCATCTGTATTGGATGAAACGCGCTTGTTTGATGCTTCCGAAATAGAGGCTCAATTGGCAGCTGCTAGTATGGTTGAAGAAGAGGTACCAACAGGGCAATGGGCTAAAGCGGCACATGAAGATAAATGTATTGAATTGGCAATGGCGCCATTTGTTCATGCCTTCGGCGTGTTGCATGGAGATACACAACATTATGTGGAATCTATTACAAGAGATGCATTAGCAGCTCTTAATATTACAAAGTTAGCTGAAGTCAACGCACTTCTTGATAATATTGTTATTCAAGAAGCCTTGATGAGTATGCAAAAGGCTTATGCTGCGACGAATACAGAGTGGATGAAATCCGCCGCCTTAGGTGCGTTCTTAGATGTAGTACAATCACCTAAGTCTAGTACTCCGTACCTTGTAGCCTTTGATGCGTTACGTGTATTGCCACACTTGACATTAGGTCATTTCCAAGTCATGGCATTGACACTATTGCTACAATATTCTAGAAATTCTAATAATTATGGATTAATTCATTTCCAACATTATGTAGAGAAATATATTGAGCCATTTATTTCTGATTTACCTCAAAATAATTCTTTCTACCGTCAATTAGATTACTTACGCTGTACACAAGAGGAACGTGAACCGATTACATTAGCCCAAGTATTATCCAATTCTTATCCATTTGTGTTCAACTATCGTGGTTTCTCCAAGGAGGAACTCTTCCGTGCTACCGATGGTCATGGTGTGGATCCGCGCTATGTAGTACGTAGCTTGAACTCCAATCTATATAAATTGGCATTGGTTGATGAGTCTTTAGCACCACGATTCTTTAGACAAACTCGCATTTCCGATTCTATGGTACAACGAGATCTAATCGCTCTTATGAAGAGTAAACCGACTGCTTTCAGAGGTCAAGAAGCACGTGATATTATGGATGACATTTCTCCAGTTCTCTTAGATTTAGCAGATGTATTTGATCATACGCCTATGTCTAAAATCAGTTTAACATTACTTGGCCTATATTTAGGTCGTGCTCATGTGAAAGCTACTATTGGTGAAGAATTCGATTTATCTCATTGGTTCTGATGTGTAAAATTAATTATAAAGAACTAATACTAAAGAATTAATAACTGTATACTAAAAGGTCTCCCTAGATTATATAGGGAGACCTTTTTACGTTTATTGGATATTTTTAGTTTTACTATAGGTTAGAAGACATGCTAGAAGCTATTAAAACCGAATTCTTCAATTCCTCCCACGTCTTTTAGTGTTACTGTACGGCCTGTAATATCGATAATGCCTTCATCTCTTAGACGGCCGAGTTCACGGCTAAGTGCTGTGCGAGATACATTGAGTACCTCTGCCATTTGCTCACGGTTATGTGGCAAATGGATTGTTGTAGACTGTTGACGTTTATAAATGTCTGTTAAGTATGCGAAAATCTTCTCGCGCATACCTTTCAAGGTAAGATAATGAACCTTTCTTGTGAGGAGAATCGCTTTTTCAGACAAGTCCTCCAATAGGTTGGACAAGATTTTTGTTTGACATTGTTGGCAATCAGGCAATGTATCAATAAATGTTTCAAGAGGAATGAACATAATTTTACTAACCTTTGTGGCTTTAATCGTAGCAGGCCATAGTGGTTGTTTACTAAATAGTAATGCTTCACCAAAAATATCAGACTGTTCAAGATTAGCCATAATAACGCGTTGGCCCATAACATTTTCACGTGTCAGTAACGCACTGCCTTCGAGAATAACCCCAATGCCTTCCATAGGATCCCCAGAGAGGGCAACAAAATCATTTTTCTTATAGCTATGCACAATAACCTTCGCATTATGTAAATAGCTGCGTAGTTCAGGTTCGCCCAGCTTATTAAATAAAGGGCATTTAATTAGGGTAGGTAGATATTGGTTGATAATATCATTTGAAAGTATTTGCTTCATGAGCACCTCCGATGTGACGAAGTCTATAGTAAATTTAAATGATTATTGTATAATAATAGTATAAGGTCAAATGACCTACCTGTTCCACAAGGGGAGCTAGGTAAAAATTTTGAAAAAGTTTTTTATTTGTTGCTCAAGCTACAGAAATTGTATCACCTTTACGTTATACTTTCAAATGTAATCAATCAGACACCTGATAATTCATCAGTGTAATGTATAGGTTTTATATTATCTAGCTTGAATGCGAGGAAGTCTCGCAAAGGAGGATTTTTAAATGAGCATGTTCTGTTATCAATGCGAACAATCTGCTGCACCAGGCGGCTGTACTGTACAAGGTGTATGTGGTAAAACTGCACCAGTTGCTAACTTACAAGACGAATTAACTGCTGCTTTAGTTGGCTTGGCTCGCGCTTTAGACGTAAAAGGCCACACTAAAGAAGGTATCGATTATTTAATGCGTGGTTTGTTCATGTGTGTAACAAACGTTAACTTCTCTGAAGATCGCGTTCAAGCGTTCATCGACGAAGTAAACGCTTACCATGCACAAGTGGACAGCACTCAACAAAACTTCGATTGGGAACAATTGTGGAAAGGTGAAGAAGATATCGTATCCCTTCGTTCCACATTATTGTTAGGTATGCGTGGTATGGCTGCATACGCATGGCATGCTGCTCGCCTTGGTTTCCATGATGCTGACGTTGACGCTTGGTTCGTTAAAGGTTTAGTAGAAATGGCGAAAGATCACAGCGCTGAAGAATGGCTTGGTCTTTTGATGGAATTCGGCGAAGTTAACTTGAAATGTATGGCTGTTCTCGACAAAGCTAATACAGAATCTTACGGTACACCAGTACCAACTACAGTACCTTTGACTGTAGAACCAGGTCCTTTCATCGTTGTAACTGGTCATGACCTTCACGACTTGAAACAATTGTTGGAACAAACTGATGGTAAAGGTGTAAACATCTATACTCATGGTGAAATGTTGCCTTGCCACGCTTACCCTGAATTGAAAAAACATCCTCAATTAAAAGGTAACTTCGGTACTGCATGGCAAAACCAACAAAAAGAATTCGTTGACGTTCCTGGCGCATTCTTGTTCACTACAAACTGCATTATGCCACCAAAAGAAAACTACAGAGCAAATATCTTCACTACAGATATGGTAGGTTTCGACGGCTGTGCACACATCGAAGAAAAAGAAGACGGTACTAAAGACTTCTCCGCAGTTATCAACCGTGCAATCGAATTGGGCGGCTACAAAGAAGCTCAAGAATTCACTGGTATCAACGGTGGTCACGAAGTAACTACTGGTTTTGGTCATGGTACAGTATTGAGCATTGCTGATAAAGTAATCGACGCTGTAAAAGCTGGCGCAATCAAACACTTCTTCTTAGTAGGTGGTTGTGACGGTGCTAAAGTAGGCCGTAACTACTACACAGAATTCGTAAAACAAACTCCAGATGATACAGTAGTATTGACATTGGCTTGTGGTAAATTCCGTTTCAACGACCTTAACATCGGCGAAATCGGTGGTATCCCTCGTATCCTTGATATGGGTCAATGTAACGATGCTTACTCCGCTATTCAAGTAGCAGTAGCTTTGGCTGGTGCTTTTGAATGTGACGTAAACGACTTGCCATTAACATTGGTATTGTCCTGGTACGAACAAAAAGCGGTATGTATCTTGTTAACATTGTTGGCATTGGGTATCCGCAACATCTACATCGGACCTTCCTTGCCTAAATTCTTCTCCAGCAATGTATTGAACATTTTGGTAGAAAAATTCCAATTACATCCAATTACAACTCCAGAAGCTGACATGAAAGCTATCTTGGGCTAATAGGATCCATTAACTTATTAACTACAGTCCTACTTCCCCTCTCTTTTATGATTTAGGACTGTTGTTATAAATAACGCACCTAGGGTTATCCTTAGGTGCGTTTTTTACTATTTTGTGAAAACTATCTGTTAGTGGCTGTATATTGATGGGGCCCTGTTTCGTATCTACAACCTAGTTAAAAAGGAAGGACTATACTTCTTTGCTCCTCGTGACCTGATGTCGCTGCATAAGTATAGTCTTTCCTTTTTATAACTGTAGATAAGAAGGTGTCCCATCAATATACTATTCTTTTGATAGTTTTCACCTAAATAGTACTAGGGAAGGAGGTGGGAGTCCTCCTTATGCATACAAATATATCGCTAATGTGCATATAGACATCTATCAATATCGATTGTTATACTATAGGTAAAGTAAGATTTTCACATTGTTTATGTGTATATAGAGGCGTGTATGAATAGTATTTTTGATATTATAGGGCCTGTTATGATTGGCCCGTCTAGTTCGCATACAGCGGGTGCTGCGCGGCTAGGTAAGATGGCGCGGTGCATTTTCCGTTCCACACCTAAAAAGGTAGATTTAACCTTATATGGCTCTTTTGCTAAGACCTATAAAGGCCATGGTACAGACCGTGCCTTGATTGGGGGCTTATTAGGTTTTAAAGAGGATGATACGAATATTCGTGTTGCTCATAAATTAGCTGAAAAAGAGGGCATGGAGTATAACTTTATCGAGTCTCCTCTTGATGTAGGTCATCCTAATGTAGTTCGTTTTGATATGTACGATGAACATAATCGTCATATGACTGTGATTGGTCGATCTCTCGGTGGCGGTCAAATTATGATTACCGAAGTAGATGGCAATGATATGTCTATTACTGGCGATGAATTTACTCTTGTTGTATTCCATGAAGATAGACCTGGCGCCATCTCTTTGGTGAGCCAAGCATTGAGTGAGTCCGATATTAATATTGCAACGATGCGTGTATTCCGTAAGGGTAAGCACAAGGATGCAGTGATGGTCATTACTACAGATACGGTGGTAAATCCTATTACCGTTCAGTTTATGCGCGAGTGTCCAGGCATTCAAGATGTCATGACGTTTGAAGCGTTATAGGAGGGCGAATGATGAGTTATGCATATGATACAATTGCAGATATTATTCGCTTAGCTGAGGAGAATCATATTTCCTTCGGCGATGTAGTACTGCGCTATGAATTAGAGAATTATGACCGCAATGAAGAAGCGGTTATTCGTGAAATAGAGCATCGTTTAGACATCTTTGAAGGTTCTATTCAAGATGGTATAGACTATGCAGAAAAAACAGCGTCTGGTATGTCCGGCGGTCAGGCGGCACAGCTTAATGGACAAGCACCAAGATTTATGAGTGATATTGCGTACAAGGCTATGACCTATGCTATTGCTGTTAATGAAGCAAATGCAAAGATGTTCCGCATTGTTGCGTGCCCTACGGCTGGATCTTGTGGTGTTATGCCTGGCGCGGTGAAAGCAGTAGCGGACCATTACAAGCTAGATAGAGCAACTATGGTGAAGGGCTTCTTGGCTGCCTCTGGCGTTGGCAATGTCGTAGCGAATCGCGCTTGTGTGGCCGGTGCCGTTGGCGGTTGCCAAGCAGAAATTGGTACGGCCGCTTGTATGGCTGCCGGTGCCATTGTAGAAATGATGGGTGGTACGCCTCGTCAAGTAGGACATGCTATCGCATTGTGTATGAAAAACTTATTGGGCCTTGCCTGTGATCCAGTAGCAGGGCTTGTAGAGGTACCGTGCGTTAAACGTAATGGTTTCTATGCGGTTCATGCCATTACTGCATCTGAATTGGCTTTGATGAATATTGAAAGTCAAATTCCACCAGATGAAGTTATTGAAGCAATGAATAATATCGGTCGCGCTATGCCAGCAGCATTGCGTGAAACAAGTGATGGCGGCCTTGCGGTAACACCGACGGGTACAGCTATTGCAGAACGAGTGCAATCCTTATAGGATTGCACTTTTTTCATGCTTTCATTTGTAGTAAAATAAAGGTTAGACTAGTTCAGAAAGGAGTGTGTATGATGGAACAAGCCAATCGAATATTGACTGTATTAGAAGAAGCCGGCTTTGAAGCCTATATCATTGGCGGAGCAGTGCGCGATATTTTGATGCATCAAAAGCCTCATGACTTTGATATTGTGACGTCTGCACGTCCTGATACGGTTATTGAAGTCCTACGCGGTCAAGATATTCAAACGACAGACTTAGTAGGAAAATCCTTTGGCGTAGTAGTAGCTACACTAGATGGAAAGCAATATGAAATTGCAACGTATCGCACTGAACGATATGGAGCGGATAGTCATCGACCAGAAGAAATCGCTTATGCCGATACCTTGGAGGAAGACGTGTTGCGTCGTGACTTTACGGTCAATGGCATGGCTATGAATCGTTTTGGTGAGGTCATAGACCTAGTAGGGGGACGCCGAGATATCAAGCATAAGACATTGCGAACCATTGGCAATGCACAGCAACGCTTCGAAGAAGACGCATTGCGATTATTTAGAGCATGCCGCTTTGTGGCAAAGCTAGATTTCTTACCTACCGAAGATTTATTAGAAGCTATGCCAAAGGCATTCCATCGTGTGCCTGGGTTATCTCTCGAGAGAGTTCGTAGTGAACTGGACCGACTCATGTTAGAGCCCGCTGTGGCTAAGGGCCTTGATGTATTAGTACAATCTCGCCTGGCCGAGTGCTCTTGTCGCGTTGTAGAAAATGGTGTCGCTCGTGAAGTGCCTATTTTACCAGAGCTATACCATCTTGTGAATTTACCACAAGAAAAAGACTTTCACGAATTTGATGGTTGGTATCATACATTAGCCGTTGTATCTCATACAGAACCAGATTTAATATTACGTTGGGGTGCACTGTTACACGATGTAGCAAAGGGTATGCCGGCGGTACGAGCTGTTATTAACGGACGTTTGACGGATCGTGGCCATGATACATTAGGTGCTGAAATGACAGAATCCTTGCTTACTCGTTTAGGTTACCCTAAGGCTTTTGTGCGCCGTGTAGCTTGGATTGTAAAAAATCATATGCGCTTTCACTATTTTGTACAAAATGGGGAAGCTAATGAGAAAAAGTGGATCCGTAAAGAGGCTCGCAGCGGTGAGTTTCGAGATAGTCAAATTATGCGAATTGCATGGGAGCAATTATCTAAGGTTTGTGCTGCCGATGTGTTAGGCTGTGGGAAGCCTTATGCATCGACTGATGGCACCTTAGCCTTTGGTGAATGTATGGCAGATCTTAGCCTAGAGATGCCTATCCATACAAAGGATTTAAATTATGACGAACGAGTTATTAAGCTTGCAGGGAAAAAAGTGGGGGAAGGATTGCAGTATTTATTAGGTCAGGTACAAAATGGGGTGATTCCCAATGAACCAGATGCATTATATGATGCATTAGACCATAAGTTACGCCGTCCAGTGGAGAAATGATGAAGTTATTAAATAAAGCGTTATTACGCATGAGTGATTGGAGTCGCACTACGTGGTGCCTTGCCATACTCATGACCGTTGCCTTCGTCCTTATCGGGCGTTTAGCACAGTTACAGGTCTTTGATACCTTTGACCTAGAGAAGAAAAACTTATTACAAGTTCAAGTAGATAGAAAATTACAATCGCCGCGTGGTACAATCTATGACCGTAATGGCAAGCCTTTGGCGATGAGTGTAGTTACAAAATCTTTATATGCGGATCCAAAGATGATTAAACAGTCTCCTCAAGAGATTGCGGATCTCATCTCACCGTATGTAACGATGTCAAAAGAGAATATTGTGAAAGCTTTGCAAGAGGATACCGCCTTTGTCTGGTTGAATCGTATGATGGATGCAGATAAATCAAAAGGGGTACAACAAGTTATTAAGGATAATAATATTGCAGGCCTTAATTTCGTTGAAGAATCTAAGCGCTATTATCCAAATGGCGTACTAGCGGCACAAGTATTAGGCTTTGTTGGCACCGATGATAAAGGTCTTGATGGTCTAGAAATGGTTCTTGATGACGAATTAAAGGGGGGCGTACAACAAGAAATTGTAGCTACTGATAATAAAGGGAATGCCATCTTTGGTTCCGTACTATCTAAATTTTTACCAGATAAGGGTAAAAGTGTAACCTTAACCATCGATGCAACAATTCAATTTATTGCAGAACGCGCTCTTGATAAGGCGATGGTTGATACAGGAGCTAAGCATGCCAGCGTTATCGTTATGGATCCAAAGAACGGTGAAATATTAGCGATGGCCAATCGTCCAAGTTATGATCCTAATAACTACAACCAAAGTGGTGAAGAGGCTTTCAAAAATATTGCGGTTACCAATTTATATGAACCAGGTTCTACATTTAAACCTATTATTGCATCTGCAGCTCTTGCAGCAGGCAAATGGAAGTTAGACACTGTGTATAATGATAAAGGGGCCTTTGCTGCCAATGGACATATCATTAGAAACTGGAATGGTGAGGGATATGGTCCTGTTCGCTTGCTAGATATTTTGAAGTACTCTATTAATACTGGTATGGCTGAAATTGGTACATTAACAGGGGCAGATATTCTCTCGAAATATGTACGTGATTATGGCTTTGGTTCTGAAACAGGTATTGAATTGCCTGGTGAAGGAGCAGGTATTTTGTATAATCCAGAGGATATGAGTAAGCTAGATGTTGCTACTATGTCCATCGGTCAAGGTATTGCAGTTACACCATTACAAATGGTTAGAGTCTTTGGTGCACTTTCTAATGGTGGGGCTATGATGAAACCACATATCATCAAGTCTTATAGTAACTCTCAAGGCGATGTTACAAGTACGACTGAAACATCTGTTGTGGGACAACCAGTTCCGGCGGAAACCGCTAAAACCATTGTAGATATTCTAGAAAAAGAAGTATCCGAAGGTGGCGGTACAAAAGCGATGGTAGAAGGTTATCACTTCGGCGGTAAAACTGGTACGGCGCAAAAACTAGATACCAAACATGGCGGTTATCTCGACGGACAATACATTGCGTCCTTTATTGGCTTTGGCCCTGTAGAGGATCCAAAATTTGTAGTTCTTGTCGTTATTGATGACCCACAAAAGGGTTCTTTTTATGGTAGTCAAATTGCAGCCCCTGTATTTAAGGACATCGTATCTCAACTTGTACGGTATTACCAAATGAGTCCGTATGTTAAAGAAAGTACACCAGTAGCTGTTAAAGCTGCTAATACATTACCTGAACCAAAACCGGGAAGTGATGGTTCTGTTACATTGCCTAACTTTACTGGTTTTACCTATGGTGAAGTGCGTGATTGGTTACATAAGGCGGGACTTGCCTTTAAACCGGATGGAACTGGTACGGCTACATCTCAAGATGAAAGTAGCGGTACAACTGTTCAGGCTGGTACAGCAATTACTGTTCATTTCCGTAGATAAAACGAATTCGGTCATAATTAGAAATTATAGACAGTTCGTTATATAATAGAATAAGAGACTTAGGTGCCTCTCCGGAGGCACCTTATTTTATAGATAGTTTGAATGAATGGAGATACTTATGATCGAATTACGCGGTAAAGCAGTAGCAGACGCTCACAAGGCGATTTTACAAGAAAAAGTTGCAGCAGTTGGCGACTCTGTAATTACTATGGCAGTATTACTCGTTGGTGAAGACCACGGTGCTCATATGTACGCTACATTTATGGAAAAGACAGCCAAGAACTTTGGCTATGGCTTTGTGTTAAAACAATTACCTGAAACGGCTACACAGGATGAAGTAGTTACAGCATTGCAAGAATTAAATAATGATGCGGCTGTTCATGGGATTTTACCGTTAATGCCGATGCCTAAACACATTGATACAGAGGCTCTTATCGATATGCTAGATCCTAAAAAAGATATCGATGGTCTAACTACGTATAATATTGGTCTTGTAACTGCCGGTAAAGGTGGCTTTGCTCCTTGTACAGCAAAGGCGTGCATGGCGATTTTAAATCACTACGATATTCCTGTAGAGGGTAAACATGTGGTAGTAATCGGTCGTAGCCAAGTGATTGGCAAACCAGTAGCTCTTATGACACTTGGTGCACATGGTACGGTTACAATGTGTCATTCTAGAACCCCTGATTTGGCAGAACAAGTAAAACGTGGCGATATTGTTATTGCTGCAGCTGGTCGTGCGCATATGATTACAGCAGATATGATTAAGCCAGGTGCTGTTGTTATCGATGTAGGCATTAATGAACTAGAAGGTAAGACGGTAGGCGATGTTGATTATGAAGCGGTAAAAGATATTGCATCAGCTATTACGCCTGTACCTGGTGGTGTAGGCTCTGTAACGACTACAATGATGCTTGAAGCTGTATATGAGGCATACCATGCATGAGATGTCTATAGCAGAAGGTATACTTGATGTGGCCCTTGATACATTGCGCCAACACGATGCATCTGTGATTCATTCCGTTCAACTCGATTTGGGCCTTATGAGTGGAGTAGAGCCAGATTCTCTCCTTTTTTGCTGGGAAGCCGTTACAAAGGGGACTGCAGCAGAAGGCTCACGTATAGAAATTAACACCATTCCTATTGAAGGAAAGTGCTTGGATTGTGATAAAACATTTCCGGTAGAAAATTATAAGTTTATCTGTCCCTATTGTGACAGTCATTTCGTACAAACCATTGGTGGCCGCGAACTACAAGTGACCTCCATGGATATCGATTGATAGAAAGGTTAGGACATGCAAGTTCAAGTTAAAACTAATGTATTGGCAAAAAATGATGCCATTGCAGAGTCCTTACAACAGTTGTTTAAGGAAAAAAATATTTTTGTATTTAATCTATTAGGTTCTCCAGGGGCTGGTAAAACATCTCTATTAGAGGCAACTTTACATGATTTGAAAAAAGATTACCGCCTTGCTGTTATTGAAGGTGATTTATTTACTGCTAAGGATGCGGAACGGATTCATGAATTAGGCGTTCCTGTTATTCAAATCAATACAGTGGGAGGTTGCCATCTTGATGCACAAATGATTCAAGATGCACTAGGTGATTTAAATCTTGATGAACTGGATATGATCATTATCGAGAATGTAGGTAACCTTGTATGCCCTGCAGAATTTGAGATTGGTGAAAGCATGAAGGTAACTGTATTATCTGTTACTGAAGGTGAGGATAAGCCTCTTAAATACCCATTAATCTTTAAAGAGTCAAAGGCTATCCTCATTAATAAGATAGATTTATTGCCGTATGTACCTTTCAAAAAAGATAAGGCCATACAAGATATACGTAATTTGAATCCAACAGGAGAGATTTTTGAAGTAAGTTGCACGGCCCATAATGGACTAGAGCCATGGTTGACATGGTTGCGTGCGCAATTGGAGAGTAATCGATGAATCATTCTATTAAGAGCCGCATCGTAGCGGCACTTCTAGTAGGCTTATCTGCTACATCGGTAGGGTATGCAGCAGAGCCGGCTATTTCGACTGTGAAACAAACTGCGGTGGAATCTACAGAGAGTGCAAATGATGTTGCACACACGGATGAAAAGACAACTGTAGAAGCAGCGGGAACTGATGCGGCTGAGTCTGTTGCGTATATAGATAATGCACCGATTAAAGCTGTCAAAATCGATACAAAGATAAAAAAGGAAAGCACTAAAACAGGATGGCTAGCTGAACAAATGGCGGTTACCGAGTTTGGTGATTCCATACAGTTTTGGCAAGCGGCTAGCGAAAATGAAGGCCCGTTGCCTAGCGTAACGCAAAATAACTTGGCTGATATTGGTAAGTCTTATACGGCTAATAATTTGCCAGCGTTAGGGTCTGAAGATGATTATGCTATTGATGGATATCGCTTAGGAGATCAGTTTGTAGCGCCTAAAGATGTAGAAAAAACAGTGGTTCGTGATAACTTTACGACGTACTATATGAAAGACTTGGAGGTAACCGTTTACACGGGACCTGCTCAAGAGCGTTTAGTAAATAATCAATTACGCGGTCAAGGGGCTACTTATTTCTTTGAACCGAATACTATTACTAATATTCATAGTACGAAAAAAGGCGTCCACACTGTACGCGATATTGGTGTTGGTAGTACACGCATGGAATTGGTATTTGCCTATGGTAGCCCTATTGCGATGTGGCGTGATTTGAAAAATGAAAGTTATATCTTCCTATATGAAGGTCATTCCGAAAATTCATGGTCTCGAAAAAAGGAATTTAATAGCTCGATAGAGAATACAAATAATAATAGCCAACAACAATCTATGCTAGGACAACAGAAAGAATATATTGCTTTCACCATCAAACAAAGCAATGTAGAGGCTGTTGATATGATTAGTGGGCAAGTATGGCCAAGATTTGGATTGCCTAAAGCTGCAGTATATGATTTTGAAGCAGGTAAATTGACTGCTGATGATTTTGTGTTGCGCGGCTATAAATTAAATGATTATTTTGTTAATGATCCCAATAATGATTGGAAACATCAAGGTATGTTATTTGGGTCCACATTTATTGGGTATAACGAATATGGCGTGAGTGTTGATAAAAAAAATCTCATCAATCGTGTTCTATTAAATATTTACACACCTACTCGTCGCGGTATTGCGATGGGGGATACTAAATACTTATTGCTCTTTGTATATGGTATGCCTACTCGTATTGTTGAATCTACAACAAATGCGGGCACATCTACTGTATATGAATATAAAAATCCAGCGGCAAGCGACTCATATTTACAGTTTGCCCTAGATGATAAAAACCAATATATCAAATCCGTTATGTTATCTGACCGTCCCGTTAAGTAGGAACGGTTACAGCGAGGAGGCAAGGGATATGGTTACAGTTCAAGATGTAAGAGAACGTTGGGAACAAATTCAAGGTGATGATGAACGCATATTGTTTATCGTTGGTGGTCCTGGTTCTGGTAAAAGTTTGTTAATTCGTGAATTATCTGAACAAAAAGGTTGGAAGTACTTAGAGGCAAAACAACTTATTGAAGAAGAGTTTTTATTAGTACCTCGTGATGAAAGACCACAACTTGCAGAAGAAGTAATTCGTCGTGCATTAAGTCGCAGTGATACAGAAGTTGTTCTTATCGATGGTATTAATGTATTGTTTGCACCGATATTAAATTTAAATCCTCTTGAACTATTAAAGACTATTAGTAAAACATATCCGATTGTTGTAGGTTGGCGTGGTCATCTCGAAGGTGATCAATTGTACTTAGAACACAATAATGATCCAAAACATGCGGTAGTGACAATCACTAAACCTGATCGTGTTATGGTTATTGATTAATAGAGTTATATTGATTGCTGAGGGCATTATATATTGCCATGAGTTATGGCTGCATATAAAAGGCAGGTGATATCATGGACCAATATGTAATTGCCCTCATTTTAGGTGTTATAGAAGGTATAACAGAATGTATTCCTGTATCTAGTACAGGGCATATGATTATTATTGGGCATATGCTTAATTTTGAAGGTGCCCATGCCGATGTGTTTGAAGTGTTCATTTAAATTGGTACTATCGGATAATAGTGTCTATATTAGCAATTATCTATCTTTATCTATGATTGCCGATGAGGGAAAAATGAAGTTTAAAAAGTTTAGAAAAAATACTTGCATAGGGTATCGTTTCATGTTATTATGATTAAGCACTAAGGGATACCGCAGTGAACGAAAAAAACTTCAAAAAAGTTTTTAAAAAGTTCTTGACACTTAGTGAGGCGGATGATAAAATACATCTTGTCGTAATGATGCTGGCGTAGCTCAATTGGTAGAGCAGCTGACTTGTAATCAGCAGGTTGTGGGTTCAATTCCTATCGCCAGCTCCATTTTATTTTTGGAGGGATTCCCGAGCGGCCAAAGGGAGCAGACTGTAAATCTGCCGTCTTCGACTTCGAAGGTTCGAATCCTTCTCCCTCCACCATTTATAGCGGGGTGGAGCAGTTGGTAGCTCGTCGGGCTCATAACCCGAAGGTCGCAGGTTCAAGTCCTGTCCCCGCAACCATAATTTCACAGTGAAGTGAACGTTCATTGTGCTGGTGTAGCTCAGTCGGCAGAGCGTATCCTTGGTAAGGATAAGGTCACCGGTTCAATCCCGGTCACTAGCTCCATACATGGCGGCATAGCTCAGTTGGCTAGAGCAATCGGTTCATACCCGGTGTGTCCGCGGTTCAAATCCGTGTGCCGCCACCATTAAACCTCACTTTGGTGGGGATTTTTTTATTTCTCCATAAAATACAAATTGAAGCTGATGAGTGTAAGGATTACATTTGTCAGTTTTTTGATTTATAGAGCTTATTTATATTTGATTTATGGAGCTTATTTATATTTCTAGACACTTTTGTGTATATGGTATAATAATGTAAAGAGGAATTTTATATTCCATTGATAAATTAGGGTTAATATATTATATTAATACTAGAATGTAATTTGTTTTTG
>ERZ773024.248-NODE-248-length-20425-cov-5.677369_pt1 | contig 20425 bp, 44 predicted proteins | sample MGYA00511667_ERZ773024 | MGnify/ENA primary metagenome ERZ773024 (study PRJEB29015, sample SAMEA2738117) | human oral metagenome | biome: human oral; feature: human-associated habitat; material: saliva | place: China | collected 2258 ... | reverse complement strand
CTTCAACTTTTGCCGCTTGATGAGATGAAAGTCGTAGTTTCAACTCTTTCTCATCGCTAATCTTCCAAATTGAGTAAGGTAACGCCATTTTAATTAACCTCCAATACCATCAACAAATTCCAACTCTGACTGCAAAGCAATTTTAAGGGTGAACTCGATGACGGCATTGACACCGCCACCGCCAAGCTTGACAGATACTTGACCTTCAAAATGCACTTTCGTGTTGTCTGGGTAAGTTTGCTCAAAGAAGAGTTTTGTCTTGTTGTCTGCCGCTGTACGCAAAACACGATAAGGTGCGGTTGCTCCGTCGTTCTTGTAAGAGAATTTGTACTCCAATTCCCCTGCGTCTCCAATACCGAACTCATACTTCTTAACTTTATCTTCAAGAGTAGTGTTCTCTACTTTTTCAGGCTCGATACCAAACTCTGGTACTTCTTTCAACCCAGCAAGTTTAGTATAAGTTCCTTTAGCTGTACCATAAGCTAACGTAATTCCATTTGCTAACATGTTTAATTCTCCATTCTAAATTGAAAAACAAGCTCTGAGTGTAAGTCAACGACACCTTCAAAACGCATAACCTTATGTCTCAAATGAGACGGGTCTGGTACGTCTTGGCAGTCGGTTCTTCGCAAACCTAAAGACTCAAAAATCTGATTGATTTTAACAGCTAACTCACTAGTGCTGATATCATCGAAGATATCCACCTTGTAGCGGATAGATGATTTTTGTTCCTGGTCATCAAACCATTCACCCGGCTTGTTTTGTTCTTCTAAAAAAATAACGACTGGGAAAGTCTCCCAATCGCTAGGATAAGTATCAGTCACATTATCTGCGACCTTTTGCAATTCTTTGTAAATAACAGGCTTGATATTGATCATTATATTTGTTCTCTTATCTTTCTACGGACATAATTCGAAATATTCTTAGACACACCCTCTTGATTGTCTCTCAAAGCTGGATAAAGATAAGGCTGGGCAGGTTGACCATACATCTTGTAGAACTCCCCAATTTTTTGAAAATGGTAAGGTCCTACATCGATTTGGTCTTCATGCACATACCAAGGACTAGACCTGTAAGACACACTAACCTCTGGGGAGATACCCGAATGGCTAGCTTGTCCTTTTGGTCCTGTTCCAAACTCAACGTAAGGAGCGTAGTGCAGATTGGTGTAAACCTCTGCTATAGCCTTATCTCCGTCCATTTTAACCCTAGTCTTGATACTATTTCTAAGTTCTCCATTGTTGCCTGGCGCTAATCTCTTAGCGTCCGCTTGGACAATGGTTTTAGCTGCATGATGAACCGCTTTTGAAACGATGTCTCGTTGCGTAACATCTGATAGCCTTCTGAACTTAGCTATAAGTCTATCTGCCCCTAGTAGCTCTGACACGCTCTAACTCCAAAACTTGATGATGTGTGTAAACCTTCTTAGAAATAACCCTATGAGTCACTTCCGTCTGGCTATCGATACACACACCATCCTTTACTTTGATAGTAGCTGACTTGTTGGCATTGGCGTTCAAAATATCATTGACACGCTCGCCATACAATTCAGATTGTAGTTTGCTACTAGCTGGCCACAATTCAAGACGGACTGTCTCAGCTTTCTTTGCATATCCTTCTTTTGCGACACCTTCCTCAGTGACAGTCTTTTCAAACCGTCTTAACGGATAAGGTTTCAGTCTACTCCGCTTCAAAAACATGGCCTGATACCCTTGCCAGCCTGTAAGCTCTGATACGCTTCAAAAGTCCACTTGAGATACTATCAGCTCCGTAAACAACTTCAATCCCACCTTCTTTCCTTGAATACTCACCCTCGTTTCCTAGGCGGTTATTAAGCTCTAGTGCTACTTCAAGCGCTAGGCCTTCAAGGATAGGCGTCATGCAAGTTCGATTAGTTTCCGATAGAATGATACTTTCAGCTCTCGCTTCTAAAACGGCTAAAAGTTGCGGATCATCTTCGCCTGTTACTTTCTTCAGCAACTCTATAGACATTTTAAACTCCTTCTTGACTTAAAGGCGTAGTCTCTCCCGATACATACACTTGAGGGGTTTGTACGGTACTGACTGGGCTATAACTTGCTGGATTATAGCTTTCAGTACCGCCTACTTCCTCAAGAATATCTGATACAGATACGCCATTACTTGCAAAATTCTCTACAAGCTCGGCATATCGTGTATCAGCAAGGTCAAGCTCTTCGCCTGCAAGTCGTTTTACGTTGGCTTCCCAATCGTAAAATTCTTGCTTGACTTTAACTTTCACTCTTTAGTTCCTCCAAAACTTCAATGACTTCGGCTTTTGTCAACTTATAAGCGCCTGCTACACCAGCTTCTCTTGCTAGAGCTTTCAACTCTTCTAGAGTTTTATTCTCTAAATCAGAATACTGGTCAACCTGCTCTTCTTGAATGTAATGACGTCGTAGCAATAAGCTCATGTCGCCACCTCTTTCTTACGCGCCACCGAATTTTACAACTCGTGAAGGGTCGTAAAGGTAAACGCCATAGTGTTCATCTCCTGTGATCACGGTAGTCTTCTTCAAGATATCGCGGTCTGTTTCGATGGCCACGTCGCGTTTAAGCAAGATTACAAAAGCTCCATACTTGTTAGCGTCGTCTGTCTCTGTTTGACTTGGTGACACTTTAACAAGGAAGCCTTTACCTTCATCAACTTTCTTAGAGCGCACGATTTGTACACCGCCTGCTTCACCAAAAGTACCTGAGATAACAACGTCTGCGCCAATGTCTGAGCCTTTGACCCATTCTTTAGCTACGTTTGTCTTCAACTTGGTAGCGTCTTTTGGATTGATGATAGCTACATACTGAGCATCTTCTTCATCTTCGAAAACGTCAAGAGCTTTATCAAGCGCATCAAGTGTAGTAGGTGCATCATCTACGTATTGTTTCGCCGTTTTCGCTACTGCTACAAGGTCGTTATCAATCTTGTTAGCGATAGCTAAACCAAGTTGGTAAGTCGCTTGACCTACTGGGTCTCCTAGACCTGACAAAAGAGACTCATCGGTAATTTCATAACCCTTACCTGCTTTTTTGATGGTCATAGTAGTCTTTTTAGTAGTCAATTGGTCTGGTGTGATTGCTTGACCTTCTTCGATTTCAGTAGCGTCTCCTGCATACTCCCATGCTGGCACTGTTAAAGTGCTACCTGGTTGGCCTTCAAGCTCTGTTTCTACATATGCTAGTGGTGTGAATTTAATCAATTTAGGTAATTTAGCGGCTACCATATCCGCCATTACTTCTGGATTAACCATAGTGGCTAATTTAGTTTGTCCTGCTGTCATTTTTCAATTATCCTTTCAATTTCTTATAAAGCTCTGGGTTCTTTAGGAAGAGTTCGTTACGGCTCTTATATCCCATGGCTCTAAACTCTTCAACAGTCAACTCATCGTTGACAGTTGGCGCGTGATTGATAGGGGCTTTCCCTTTCAACTTCTCCTGCACGCCTTTCTGTACGGCTTGCTCCCATGATTTCTGTAGGGCACCGATAGAGGCTGATACAGTCTCTGCGTTTGTCAAATCAACTACGTCTACTAGCTCCACTGGTAAGTCACGCTCACTTAACATGGCTCTAGCTTCTGCGGTCAATTCCTTGCGAGCAATAGCCTTTTCACGGTTAGCTAGTTCTTGCTCACGCTGATCTAACTGATACTTCTGTTTTTCATCAGCGTTCATCTTAGCAAGCTTTTTAGCTTCGTTCTCTTTAGCTTCTTGCTCTGATTTCCACTTAGCAAACTTACGATCAATAATCGCATTCACGTCTGCGTCTGTGTACTTCTTCTCGTCTTGCGGTTGTTGTGCAGGTTCTGCAGGTACCTTTTGTTCTTCAACCATTTCGACTGTTTGTGTTTCTTCGTTCATTGCGAACCTCCTATTTTTAAAGTCGTCCCCGACTGTAATTTCCATAGCTTTTAGTGTCGTCAATGCTTGGACAATATAAAAACCGTACGGGCCTCCATACGGTTAGGTTATTTTTTAATTTCTTTAATCATTGTTTTTACAAGTGCTATGATAAACAAAATTAAAAACAAGAATACCAACCACCCGAAAGCGATTGATACCCAATCCCAGATAAACATGTCTTTACTCCTTTCTATGCATCATTTTCGAGGCTTAGCATTTTTTTCCACCCATTCTTTGAAAGCATCAAAAGTATCCATGTTTTTTAAATACAAATACTTTTCAACTTCTTCAATAGCTTTATCGACCGATTGGTCGTTAAAACAATAGCCGTTACCCGATAAATCAAAAATTTTATTTCGTTCTTTCTTATCAACAATCCACAAATTTTTTCCAGTCCAAGCACTCCGTGAGTCGTAACATTCCTTCGATTGTATTTCAAGGTCATTATCTTCAATCAAGCCTATCAACTTTTTATACTTGTTCATCTGCTTTGTTCCTCCCTTTTATGTTTCTATAAAGATAACTTCGCAAGCTACCACTGAAATTCTTTTTACTTCAAAATCACAATCAAGAAAATCCTCGGGATAACCTCCTTCTAAATCTTCATCGTTGTGACAAACCGAGATACAGCATTCTTTATCAATTGTTTTACAAAGTTCTTTGACTTTCATTTTCTACACCTTTTCCCCACCTTTCGCAACATACTTGCTATACCACTCTTTATACGTCATATCAGCAGGTACTAGCTCGGTCTTACCTGTTTCTGGATTCCTTGCTCTGCGCTTCAGCTTGCTGTAGTCTGCGTCCTCATCGTATGCGACAGTAGTAGACCTACACCAAGGATGCATAGGCGGACAATTGACCCCAGGGACAGCCTTATCCCTGTCGTAGACTTGATTGTCATGCTCCTGACAAATGCGTGATGTACGCTTGTCTAAGACTGCCACAAAGATATACTTCTCTATGTCTGCTTCTTCATAGCTGAGTAGTTCCATCTGGTTGTGAAAAAAGGCTGATTCTGTCCGAACCAAACGCCTTGCATCATTCTGACCTACATTGAACCGCTCAGCAATTGCTTGTGCAGTTTCTCGTGTATCTCGGCCTGTCATAAGGCTTATGAGTAGTTCATCTTTTATGCTAGAAGTAAGCTTCCCCGTATTCTTCCAGATGTCTGTAGAGTAGGTACTCCCGTCATCTAGCCAACTAAAAGACTGTAGATGTTTTATCTCGCTCTCAGGAAGCCCAGAAAAGCCGTATGCCAGCCCTGTCTGCTGTTGCAGGTCAAAGGTAGCCTTGTAGTAGCTATCCTTCATCAGGTCGCTATAAAAGGCATCTGAGCCTGTCTTCTCTGAATGATAGATAGATTCACGCATACGGTCTAAATCGTCGCTCAAACGTTCTAGGCGCTTCATACGAAAAGAATAAGCTGGACTATCTAAATCAGCTAGTAATCTTTGGATATTTGGGTCATTAGGTCTTGCTTCAAGCACCTTACGAAGTTCATTCAAGTCTTTCTTGTCTTTCATGTTCTTCAAGACTTGTCTAGCATCCACCTGACTTAAACCATAATCACGTTGGAACTTATCAAAAATCTTATTGATTTCCTTATCCAAGTAAGTTTTAGCTTCCTGATAGACCTTATCGAACTTGTCTGCCTGTTTTTCGGCCTTGTCCATCTGCTGGTAAATCAGATTGGCTTTCCTCTTCGCCCAATATTCCTGATTCTTCATCTGCTACCTCGTCTTCGGGTTTCGTGTTGTCTTGGTTAAACATTGGCATTCTTTCCATGTTTTTTTCTTTCTCTTCTTCCAAGGCTTCCAATTCAGCGTCAGGGTCTTCTACAAACGGCAAGAGTGAGATAAGTTGTCTATTCGTTACTTTACCTTCCAAGTTGTTCACAATCTGAGAGATTTCTAGCAAATTCTTAGGCAAACCACGGCTGAACTGTGGAACGATTGAATGAGACTCTAAAGCAATCTGCTTCATGCCCAAGTAATGAGCAAAAATCGCAATACGTTGTCTTAATCCACGCTTGTAATTCGCTTCCTTGGTCTTGGTAATCATCTCAAGGCCCATCAGCTTAAATTCCATAGCTACGCCAGAAGTATTCCCTGCGAAATTCTCATCAGTAAGATTCGGCACATGGCTGAATGTGTAGATATCCTCTTTCAGAGCTGTGCGCAAGATTTCCGTAGCATTTTCATCTAACGTGTTCTTCAAGAACTCAGCACGCGCGCCTTCCTCTTGTAACTCCAAAAGCCCTTCTTCTGATAAAATCTTCATCGCGGCTTTTGCGTCTTCTGGCGTGTCTGCTAACTGTGTACCATACAAAACAAGGATAGACTCTACTGCCTGCTCCTTATCATTAACACGGTTACCCATTAAAGAGTTGTAAGCGTCAATTAAGCTGATTTGTTGCTCATAATCACCAATGGCAAAGTGATTGTTGCGATACTCAATAATAGGGATTTGCCCTAGGTTGTGCTCTTCTACCTGCTCATTCTGTGTAGTACCTATAGAAGTACTGCGTAGAATTAAATGGTAGTGTAGATTTTGCGTGAATACCTCTGCTTGAAACGTAATAGAGTTTTTTGTATCATCCTTTATTTGGTAGTAGTAGACCGCAAACAAAGGCTTCCGCTCAATACTATCATCATAAACGATGAATGTATTTTCTGGGTCAATGCTAACTGAGTCTAATTCAGTCAACCCCTCTTTAGCGTAAATGTATTCATAAGCACGCCCGTAGATAGCCATATTTAACGCATTCTTGGCGTCTACTTGGTCAATTTCTGCACCGTCAAAAGCTTTTAATAATTCCTCAATATCGCTTTCTCCCGTGTTGTTATACTTAATTGGATTACCCATAAAATAACCTGAAGCAGTATCAGCAATATCTTTAGCATGATTTGCTATTGTTTTGTAGTTTGGCGCATTCGGATTGCGTCTTTCATGCTTCAAAATAGCATGTTCGCCTAGGTAGTAGCTTTTCAGCTTTTTAAGGCGCGTGCTTTCTGAATCATGCTCTGTAATCAACTTGTATATCAAATCTTTCTTTAAAGAGCTTTCATCGTATCTAGCTCTTGGATAGGTAAAATACTTGTACATGTCTCCCCCTTTCTATAGACCAAAATCTGACCGCCTGCGGACGATTGCTTTACCACCCTCAATACATTGAAGGCTATAACGTAGTGCGTCCATTAAGTGATTATTCTTATCTTCTGGCTTGTTCAACCAATTACCTTCTTTATCTCGCTGGTAGCAGTAACTATAAAATTCATCCATGATATGTTCACAATTCGGATGTACATAAATAGCGTATCCTTGTAATTTAGATACGCCTGCCATGATACTATCCTTACCTTTCCGACTCTCTTTAATTCGGGTTATCCCATGCTCTGACCTCAATTCCTCAATCAATCGTAATTCAGCGCTATCAGCAATGATACGTGAGCGATGATAACCTTTATCTTTTATCATCTTAGCAACTTCTTTAGTAATCAATCCGACTTTATACGCTTCGTCAAAAACATAAATCTCTTTCGTTGTATCGTTTATGAGCGAACAACATAAAGCGGTTGGGTCATGAGTAAAACCAAAGTCAAGACCGATACATAACTTATAAGCTGGATCTTGTAGTAGTTCATCTTTATCAAAATCCTTGACAGTTACGTTCTCGTAGATTAAACCTTCAGCAACTCCCCACTCACCATCACAAACGATTCTCGCACGTCTAGGGTTCGTATGATACAAATCCTCATAGCGCTTGATATCAACTTCATCCAACCACTCATTGCATTTATAAGTAGTAGTAATAGCGAATGTATCAGCTCGTCTCGTATTTTCATCAAAGAAGACACGCTTGAGCCAGTGCCTTTCATTCCACGGGTTAAATGTGACTGTGATTTGTTTAAAGAAATCAGGTACGTCTAGGCTACCGCGGATTGACTCAACAACCGTACTGAACTTATCTTCAGTTTCAATTTGGTACGCTTCCTCAAACCAGGCCCAACAAAGGATACCAACGTCAACTGTAATAGATGTGATTTTTAGTTCATCATCCAAACCACGGAACAGAATCTTTTGCCCAGTAGCTTTTATAGTTATCTCAGGCAAAGACTCGTTAAATTTAAACAAATGAGTCACGCCCAACACATTACACGCCCATTTAAAATCCGTATAGGTAGATTGCTTGTTCGTATTCGAGTATCTACGAATGACAAGCAAGTTAGCCCAGGGATATTTCAAAAGACGGATAACATAATTCAAAGCGGTCGTCTTGGACTTCTTCGAACCACGGGACCCTTTGACTACACGATAAAGACTTCTTGAGCGCCAGAACTGTCCGTACCCAACTCCTACTATCTTAGGTAGGTCAACGACAATATCGTTCTGTTTAATCTGGTATGTCTGACTCATTTGCAAACACCACCGTCCCAGAAACGTCTGCCTCTACTTTGTCTGTCCAAAGCCTATGACGTTTGCCTAAAAGTTCGGCTGCTTTGATTCTATCTTTTGCTCCGACATCAATATCCGTAATCGTTTGACCTAATTCTCCTATGCTTATCAAGGTCTGTTCTTGCGTCTCCCCTCGCATTACTGAGGTTAGATAACTGAGTACTTCTTGCTGATCTGCAATTTTTTCAGAATCAAGTTGTTTCAGTCGTTCATCTATATAGCTTTTAATCTTAGGATTCTTTAGTAACTTATGCCCTTCAACGCCTGCCACCCTATCACTAGAAGCACGATAACCTGCTTTCTTATAAGCTTCCGTAGCATTACCTGAGATGATGTACTCATCTGCGAATCTCTTTTGTTTTATCGTCAATTCATTCAATTTTCCATCACCACCTTTCGAATAATCAAAAAAAGCCACACGATGTGCGACCTTTTCAAGACCTCTCACTGCGAATTAAAATCGCGATTGGAACGACAGGACTCGAACCTGTGACATCATCCGTCTACCATATATCCATTAACCAGCATGAGACTACTGCTTTAAGCGAGTGACTTTTGATAACTTATAGTTTATTATCTTGTCCACAAATATTCCTACTTGTATCACTCATGCACGATTGGTTAGACCAATCACTCCTTACATCGCAAACTACTAAGCCATTTTTCAATTAACGAAGACCCCGCTAAAAGTCTAAGCTGCTTTACTCTTTGACTTTACTCTCATCCTTGCGAGACTTGAGTAGGCAATCTAATTGCCGAAGTACACTTTCATTTACGACGGGCGATGACTTTTGCTTTTTTTGAGTTTTTTCTATCTTGAATAGCTTTTAAAATATAAAAATCATCTTTTATCTATCACAGACACGCATCGCCATGTGTTTCATCCTCTTTTGAAGAACAAAATGCACAGCGCCTGCTTGTTATCGATTGTTTTGCGGACAATCGACTCACCTTACATACTTTTGGGAGGCGCCCAATTTTTGTAAGATATGGTATTAAGCTCTTGTTGCACCTCGAACCAAATACCTTTTTCCTCTTATAGACTCGTTTCACAGCCAAACTGCCACGTTTGCATTTCCTCAGCACCTTGCCGTTGGAATCTCTCTGCTTTAACTTCGCCTACCTATTCCAAAAACTGAAATAGTTAAGATTAAATTGCTTAGATTGACCATTGCTGGCAGGGTGTTTGATAGATTTAAAAACATCCTTTTCCTGAGTTGCCACAGATTATCTAGGCTAAGCCCTAAAAATGCAAGGCGACTACTACCTTGCGTGTTAATTAGTAATCATTTTGAAAGTTTTCCTTTTTTATTTTTTTGTAGTCTTTAACGGCGATGCCCGGAATCGAACCAAGGGAAACATAGGAGAGAAACCACTTGCCTGTCACCGCCAAAACGAGACCGAAGCCTCGGAAAAATATAATAAAGTATAAAGGAGATGTCAATTGACCTATCACTTGACAATACTATTTTACCATGTAAAATAAGCCATTTCCTAGCAATTTACTTGCAAATATCTCCCAAAATTTTACGAAAGACAATCAGCTTACCTTTTCGATAGGCTTCCGCAAATTCCAAAGCGCCTCTACTAAGCATGCGGTAGAACTCACTTTCAGAATAGCCTAAGTCCATATAGATAGCCTTGTCTGATAATTGGATTTCCATATCCATGTACTTCTTTGCGATAACCTGCCGAACGTATGGATCCATAATGCAGTTAACTGCTCTCTCAATCTCCAAAACCTCTGCCTCTGCATCCACATGGTCGATAACCATATTCTCAGTAGCTGTGTTCTTACCAGTGAATGTCTTTGGTTCAAATGAGTAGGTCGTTGTGATTTTAGGCAAATACTCAGCGCCTGCCATTCGAACATACGAGCGATAACTCTCTAGAACGTCATATACATTTTTTTTGGTAAATTGCACGTCAACTCTTTTTAATAACCTCACAACATCGCTCCTTTATGATATAATATTTTTATCGGAATATCACAAAGGAGTCAGCTGTGCTGGCTTTTTTTATTTTATTCTTTATTAGTGATCACACTACCTGCACCGTTAACAGTGACCCAGCCATGCTTCTCTCTGGCTTCTGCTTCTTTCATCCGGATAAGATTATCTGTGATTGAGTCTGACTTAGCTTTGTTGGCCTTGGCTTCACCTTCTGCTTTGATGATACCTGCGTCTGCTTCTGCTTGAGCTTGAACTTTCTTGGTATCAGCTTCAACTTTTGCTTTTTCTTGTTCTTGCTTAGCTGTATCTATTTCCTTTTGTTTGACCGATTCATTTTTGATTGCTGCTTCAATCTCATCGCCTGCGTCTTGGTCTGTGATGGTAAAGGATACAAACTCCAAATCATAAGACTCAAATTTTTCTTTGAGAGCCTTGTCAATCATTTCATAAACTTCTGTACGCTTGTCACCCAGCACATCATAGATATCGTAATTACCTGTTACCGATTCTATGGCACGTTGAACTGCTGGAGATACTACACTATCATTTACTGTTTCCAAGGTAGTGTAGTTAGAGAAGACCGTCATAGCCTTTTCCTTATTGACACGATATTTCACATCGATATTAGTATTTAACCATTGACCGTCTTTTGTCTGAGTCGTTATTTTTTCCATTGTCTTAGTTTGAACAGATGTCGATAAGGTGTAGACTTTGTCAATAAATGGCATTTTTAGATGATATCCTGTTTGTAGGGTGTTTTCTTGTACACCTCCAATTGCGCTAACCTTTACACCGACTGTGTTAGCTGGGATACGCTTCACAGCAGTGAGACGAAAAAATCCAAGTGAAGTAATTGCTGTAACTGTAATGATACCGCCTTTAGCAAGTTTTGTAAGTGTCGTTTTTCCTGTTTTGTGATTGTATTCTGTAAACATTATTTTTACTCCTTTTTTAAATTATTTTCCCATCAAAAACTAGTGTTATTGTACCTGTACCATCTTTGTGCTTAGAGGTCAGCGCACGACAATCTGAGCCTAATTCAATACCCTCAACTGTGATACTGCGCTTTATCTTGTCAACATTGATGATTGTTCCCATTAATGTTTTAATTCTCATTTTCCATCTCCTCGATAAGCCAATCTAGGTTCTTGCGTGCTTTCTTTAGGTCCTCAAGACCGTTTTTCTTCTGGAAGCGCAGTTGATACTTCAAGGCATTTCCAAGATAAAAGCCTTTCAGCTGTTCTGGTGTCATGAAATTCCTTAAGGCATCGATAGATTCCATGCCAAATCTTCCTTGGTAGTGGCTTGGTTTGTTTACGTTGTCAATTATTTCTGGGTACATTTGATAGCCTCCCCAAGTTCTAAGATTATTTGGTTCCATTCTTCTGTTGTTGTTTCTCTAAAATCAAACTGAGACATCATTTCAGCTCTTTTGAATAATGCCCTCTTAAAGAATGAAGCTTTTATGGAAAAATTCATATCATCTGTTTTAAATTCGGTTATGATTTTCTTTCCATAACCCTCTATCTCTACATGGACTCTTGTTTTTCTATAGAGAGGTAGAGGCTCCGCCCAAACACTTCCTTTCAAGTCTGATTCATCGACTTTTTTTAGCATTAACGATATCTTCTTAGCTTCGCTCTCTTTTTTAGCACCACTGAACGGGTATCTTTTTGGTCTCATTTCTTATCCTCCAAAAGCTCTGGGTTTTCGTAGATATTCCCCACAACCTCACAATCAGTATGTCGTAACCACAATTCACATCCGTGTTGTTTAGATTCAAGACGATACGCTCCACCATAATGCCTTACAACCTCGTAATAAGTCGGTTCAGAATAGACATCCTTAGACATTTTAACTATGTCGCCTTCAAAGATAATCTTGCCATCCCTATCAACCATATCTGTTGATTGTCCTAATGTTGCTGGATTTACTGGACACCAAGAACCAATGGTTATATACTGTTCGTTAGCTTCAATAACTTGATTGATAATAAATGAATACCCTTCATCTTCAATCAAGTAGCCATACTTCCACTCCTCTTCGTTAAATGATTCAACAGATAGTCCTCTAAATTTCGGTATCATTCCTTATCCTCCAAAAGCTCTGGGTTCTCGTAGATGTTGCCAAGCACTTCAGATTCATCAATTTCAGACCACAAACGCACTGCGACAATGCCAGTATCAATAACCCAAGACCCTTCAAGAACCTTTACAACTCCTACATAATCTTTCTCATATTCATAGAAACCGCCAATTTCATCAGCTCTACCCAAAAATCTAGTAGTTCGTACAATGTCCCCATCAAAGATTTCCTTGCCGTTCTTATCTTTGAGTCCTGTTGATTGCATGAGTTTGATATCGTCAAAATCATAACAATAGATATCTCTATCGTCTGGTAAACCATTCTCAAAATAAACTTGTTGTGTCACTATTTCTTCGTTTTCGTAGTCAATAGTAAGAATGTCATCTGAAAAAAACATACGTTTTTCTGTTTTTATCCACGCTCTATATCTTGGTGTCATGTTAAATCCTCCTAAGCATTAACAACTGGAAAATGAATATCACCAATCACTAAAGAGCCTACGCTGTAATAATAGCCGTTATGCTCTGCTTCACAATTGGCAATAGCTACAGGGTTCTGATTATGGAAGATAGTTACTTTGTTTTTATAACCAGTTCCCCAATGTTCGGGGATTTCTTCCGGTTCTCCAATTTCAACATTAGTAATCACAGCGTCAAGTGATACATCTTGGAACTCCCCACCTGCTGAGGCACAGCAATCACTTTCAGACATTTCAATAGTGACCTTTGTGCCGTCTTCAAGCAGCAAAAAGTCCTTATCCCATTTCACAATACGCTTAAAGAGCAACAATTCTTTAAGCTCTTCCAACGACCCGTACCTTGCATTTTTCCAATCAGGCTCATAATAGTCTGGTAGTTTAATAGTTTCTGTCATAGTAACACCTCATCCCCAACTTTCACTTTATCCCACTGCTCTTTAGTGACTACGAAAATTCCATAATCTCTGATAGTCACTGTATACAGTTTCCCATGTCGTCCTTCCTCAACGACCTTACCGAATACCTCAGCGCCTGCGTTATCTGCCTTGTAGACAACCATCGGCTTCTTCTCTTCCAAATCTCGAATCCTGTCCATCTGCCAGATGTTCAATCCAGCAGACAATAATATACAGATAGCTATGAATCGTTTCAATCTGTGACCTCCTTTTCTACAGTAATTGTAAATTCACGGTCATTTATGTTTAAAGGTAGAACTGCCCCTGTTTTTGAGTCGTTTTTTAGCAAATCCAAGACAATCTCTAAAACTTGCTTACCTAAAATCAATTGTGTCTCTAAAATGTTTTGCTCATCCATCACTCTACCTCCTTTAACTGTCCCTCCCAATCGCTGGCAGGGTGGACACATAATTCCGTTCCGTTGTAATAAACAAATTCCTTTTCACCATAATTATTTTCTAAAACCCAGCCTTTTATGGTTTTCACCCCGTCAAAAGCCTTGTGTGTATACTTTGCATTTTTCATCACTCCACCTCCTCATTTTTTATTGATTCATACGCTCTTTTATAAGCATCCAAATATAGAAATACTATTTCAGACACTTTTTTACCAGCGAATTCAAGAGTTTCATAGTATTCTGAATCTTTTTCACTCAGGAATTCTCGAACAGTATCAGTAATGTGTTTGAACCCATAGCAATCATCAAAATATTCAAATAGTTCATCAAAATAATATTGATCATCGACGTCTAATTCTTCATATCTCTTATTTTCAAAGAAATACTCAAGAATAATTTTTTTAGCTTCCTCTTCATCGTAAAGAAAAAGATTACGACTAGAGGCTTTGATTTTTTCGATAAAATATCCAGGGTTATTTGTGAAATCTTTATAGAAATCTTCCCAATTACCCATATTATTAAAATTCACTGCAACTAACTCTCCAAAATCCCCTGTGATGGCTAGAGATGAATTTTTCTTATCGAAAATATATCTTAGATTATACATTTGTTTATATTCTGGACTATAGTAATCAATGATTGTAATATCATCTAATTCAATTTTTTTAGCAATGTGCTTGTTAAAATAGTGAGCAAATGATTCCATCACTCCACCTCTTCCACTTCAAATAGTGGACTATTAAACACTTCACCAAAACCAGAATATTCTAGTTCCTTTCGTGTAAATTTTTCGTTGTTTTTCCCATTGTTAAAAAAGTGGAATCCAGTTTCTGTTTGATTTAGATAATCATCTGTATTTTTTAACTTGACTTTGTATTTTGGCTCTTTCTCGGCCTCATAGTCAGTCAACCACGCTCGAGCGAAAGTTTCTTGGTTGCTATTAACCTTAATCCAATCTATTATCTTATGATTGTCTTTTGAGTAATTCATGATGGTATTTAAATTCATGGCACTCTTTAAGTTAAAAATAAGAGAATTTTTACATTCCTCAATCCAATCCGCCACAAACTGCGGTACTACGACTTTCTGCGGCTCGTCTAGTAGTCTGATTAAATCAAGAACAACTCTCTTGTCAATCCAAGGTCTTGTTCTTGTATTATGTGCTGGTACGGCTTCGATTCCCTCAATCAATTCCTGCTTATTCATCTTCCCTTCCTCCATAAATCAAATAAACTGCAATAACTACCTGAGCCATGCTTGGCGAATAGCCAACCCAATCATCAAACTCCTTAGATTTTGGCAACCAACCCTTAGTAGCTCCCAAAGCATAGTCTGTAGGCTTTTCATCAGCGAAGATGCATTCCATCACTCCCGTAAATGTCATACCATCTTCTGCCATTTCCCAAAAATAGTTCGCCCGGTCTTTCACCGCTTGTGGTAAATTTTGCTTGGGAGGTTTGGGCTTCCCGTCTTCTACCGTCCAGTTGTATACTGCATTAATTTTTTGCTTTAAATCTTCCATCATCCTCTAACTCCTTTACTTTCTTTTTTAATTCTTTATTCTTTTTCTTCAACAAATCGCGCTCTAGCGCTCTAATGCGTCTTTTCCGTGAATCGCACGGCTTCGAATACTCGATTATCTTCTCTTCGTTTTGCTCGACCGTACGTTTCAGTCCGTCAATCACAATCTGTTTGTCAAATCCCATCTACTATCCTCTGCAATATCTCGTGATATTCATAAATCTCTAATTCAATTCTGTAATTCTTATTTCCAGACTTACCACCGTGCATAAACTCAGTTGATACAATCACGTTGTAATTATCATCTGTCCAAATCTTTGCGTCCGTCAATCCGTCAAACAAAGCCTTGCTTGTTGGTGACCAATTCGGTGGGTCATACTTCCTATTTGTCGGAGGATATATCCGAACCTTAACCTTGCAAGGCTTGTCCTCGCTATAAGGCAACCCAAAGTAATCTCTCAGTACATTGTTGCCCTCGTATTCGGCCAACTGCCGTAAGAACTTAGTGATTTTAGCCTTTTGATGAAAGTGAGGTCTGTCGTTTGCGTTGATCATCTGCTTCCTGTTCAACTCAAATTTCAAAATCAATCGTTCTTTCATCAATACCCCTCAAGCGTCGCTTCGATTAGTTCCATACATACCTCACGAATAGCCACACGGTCATCGTGATTAGGATTTTCAGATTTCACTCTAAGTAATGCTGAATAGACTTCTTCATAGATTGACCTCTTTGGCATACCTTCTGGTTCATATCCTAAGAGATAACCAACACTTACTTCGAAGTAGTCAGCTAGTTGTTGGGCTTTTTCTGGTTTGATTTGACTTTCTCCATTTTCCCATTTTTGGAATCCTCTACGAGTTACACCTATTGCGTCAGCAAGTTCCTGTTGAGTCAGTTTCTTCTCTTTCCTCAACTCTCTCAGTCTACTCATCCAAACACCTCATTTATTTCCATAATCTCCTCATTGTTGTTATACGGATCATAAGCTAACCGTCCAAAACCTGCTTTATTCGTGCTTGTCGGTGTGTTACCTGTCCATTTCAAATGCAGAAACTTACTGCACGCTCTACAACGAATTGATGAAGGTTTAATCTTAACCATTCTGTGATAACATTCCCCACAAAACGGACACTGCACGTCTACTTTTACTAATTCAGTCATATTTTCCAATCTATCAAACATTAAAACGGCAAATCATCATCACTGATATCCAATGGGTTTGTCGGTCTGCCAAATGGATTGTTATCACGGGTGAAATCAGGAACTGGATTTGTTGTGTTCCCCTCAAAGAAACTACCTTGTTGTCCGTAACTATTTCCATTTTGGAAATTGTTCCCTTGGTTATTTCCATTTTGGAAAGAACCGCCTTGATTACTGTAGCCCTGCTGCTGATAACCGCCGTGATTGTCTTGATGACCTTGATTATTTTGCTGACTGTTACGGCTTTCCAACAGTTGAAAATTACTAGCAACAACCTCTGTGACATAAACACGTTGGCCTTGTTGATTATCATAGCTACGTGTTTGAATTACTCCTGTGATACCAATCAATGAGCCTTTTTTAGCCCAATTAGCAAGATTTTCAGCTGACTGTCTCCAGATAACGCAATTGATAAAATCAGCATCACGCTCTCCAGCCTCGTTCTTAAACGGACGATTTACAGCAAGAGTAAATGTAGCAACCGCAATATTAGATTGCGTGTATCTCAGTTCGGCATCTCTTGTAAGTCTCCCTACTAAAACAACGTTATTTATCATTGATTTTACCTCTCTTAGTTTTTAAGTCGGCTGATGCAATCAAAACAAGAAGCATCCACCATCCAGAATTAAAATGAATAGTAAGGTATAAGGAGGTAGCAAGTACCGATAGATTATAGATTAGCCATGCTAAAACTGTCATGCTGAAACCTCCTCTACTTCTGATACCTTGATTTCATTTGAACCAAACTTTAATAAGTCGGTGTATCGTTTCACAAACTCAATAGCGGCCATAAATGAATTTTCTGCATTGATTTCTGACCCCAAATCAAGATCTGCAATTTTACCACTGACATAAAAACATCTCATAAATCTAACTCCTTGCTTTTGTGTGTGAGAGGTCTATTAGCCTCCTCAAACTCTAAAATAAGTTGATACTTTCTAAATTCCACCTAACCCTCCAAAGTTTCAAAGCTGATAAAGTTATCCTCAAGCCATTCTTTCAACTGATCAAACTGAGATTTTCCACCATGCAATGTCAAACGCAAGTCAATTGTTAAAGGCTCGCTAGGTTCAAATTTTGCCACCTCTCTCGCATTGTTTTGAGGTTCTGGTGTAATTGTACCCTGCTCCAAAATCTCGCCTGTTTCAGCGTCGTAAGCCTTGATATGCGCACTTGCATTTTCTTTGGCCAATTGTTCAATCTCTGCAAGTCGTTCAGCTTCTGCTTTTTCTTGAGCCTCTTTCTGCTCTTTGCGTGCAATCTCAGCATCACGATCTGATTTCATCATCTTGAGAATATCAACAAGACTCTTACCATCTTCAAGATGTCTGATATAGCTGTCAGCTGGCAAATTGTACTCTTTAGCTTGCTCTTGGATAGCTTGCTTGTTGGCCTTGTATTCTTCCAGGGCATCAAATTCTGAAAGCACCAAGGCATCCATTTCATCAAGTGTTGTCTTTTTCAGCTCATACTTGCCTGTTTTAAAATGTTTCTTAAGGCTGTACTCATCGTATTTGTCAGCAAATGTGGATTTTTCAATCCCTGCGACCATACACTTATCCTCAAATGTGGCACGCACGACATCCACGCGCATCAATCGTTCATGTTCATCAATCGCATTAAGTCCTGCTGTGATGTTTGAGATAACATTATCCAATGGCTCAACTGTTTTCTTGTACCACTTCTCAAATTCCTTGTATGGATTATTGATGTTATTTTTGATTTCCTTACGCCGAGTTTCCAACGCCTCTTTTAATTTATTAAGGCGTGTACGCTCATCATAATCAATCTTATAAGTGGATGCTGTCACCTCATAATCTGTGTACTGTGCAACGATTGCTGCAAGTTGTTTCTCCACGCTATCATAATCAACATTGATTACTGCAGGTTGGAAATCTACCTTAATTTCTGTCAAACTATTAGTTACATCTTTTATCACGTCTTTGTTCTCCTAGTCTGTGTAAATTTTGATTTTACTACCTGATGATGAATGCCCAAAACATAAATTGCCATTATCACAAATTAAGGCAAGTTCTGTTTTGGATAAATTAGGGGTATTCTTATAAATTTCATAAAGTGAATTTCCGTAACTGCCACCAATTCGACCATATACAACATCAACAATTTCTTGTTCTTGTTCATTCATTTTGTCGTAATTCCACTTGTCCTTGATGATATATTTCTCTTTTAACTCTTTTAGAGCTGAAAGATTAGATTTCTGTTTTTGGCTTTCGTTTTCTGTGAAAGCCCATGGTGAATAAATTTTATTTTCTGTCATGTCTTATACTCCTTGTTTTTCGTATGCTTTTTGAATTTGTTTAGTGAGATAGTCCATCACTATGTTATAGCCATCAACTGGTACTTTGTGGAAATCGTCTATTTGATACTTGCTCAATACAAAATTTGTAACTGTATCAAATGGCGTTCCCTTAATCGTCGCAATTTCTTCAACGTTCTTGATGATTTCTTGATACTGAATGTTATCAATGTACCTCACTTGTTGTTCTTGGGCTTGCTGATTGTTTGGTTTCTGTTGCTGATTATTCTGCCCTTGTTCTTGGCTTTCTTCTACTGGATACTCATCAATATCTTTTTCACCAATCGCAAACAACCCCTGTAAGGCATATTTTCGAGCGTATGAGCTGACTGCACCTGTCCATTGCGGATCTTGCATTTGTTTAATCTGTCCTTTTTGGGTATTAAATACTGGAACTGGACTCATTTCAGCGTACGCTGTTGATTGGTACCTCTCGTCTCTCTCGTCATTAAAAGCTACGGCTGTTGCTTTTACAAAGATTTTTCCAATAAGTTCAACGAGTTCATCAGTTACGATTACAGACCAATCGCTTTTTAGCTCTTTAAAAGTGGTATAGATGTCCTCGGCATTTCTAAATGCGTACTTTACATCTTTTGATTTCTTTTTTTCTAATTGCATTTTTTGTTGCAACTCTGGGAAAGTTAAACTTGCCATTTTCCTCCTCCTTTAAAAACTCTGTAATTCCCTTATTTTTTTATAAGGATGAGTTTGTTGTTTATTAGTATTTATTATTCTGCTATCGTGTCATCTTCCTGCTCCACTTCTTTATCTTCGTTGGTTTCAACTGTGATTTCTAGTCTTGTCATAGCTTCGTCTACTGACTTGCCGTCTAGGATATCCTTGAGCATGTGACTCATATCATGAAACGATTTTGCTTTGGCCCTGCCTTTTTCGCTATCAGGAACCAAACCGAGGTCTTGCATAAGTAGAAATGCTACGCTTGCGTCGTGCATTGCTTTCTGAAGTTGTTTTATTTTCTTGATTGTACGAATTGCTTTAAACATATTGTTCTCCTTTTTCGATTTGTTCTTTTTCTTTGTAGATTGCCAATTCTTGCTTCAAATTGTAGTTTTCTTGCTCGAAAGTAAAGCGACGTTTGCGCTCTTCGAGGAGTTCATTCATAAGTTCAACCGCGACTTCTCTCCAATCAAGGTTGACTGATTTAACAACCCATTCAAGTCTGAGTTTTAACTTAGTAAGTAATTTCATTAAGCTACGCCCTCCTCGTTAGATTGCTTGTTTATGCCTAGAATGATGTCATAATACGAATGACCGGCAGGAATGACATACCCTGTCAAATCATCAACTTGAGAACCATCTGCCATGATGTTTACAATTCTTGGTTTCCATTGCTCTTTTTTATTTTTCATGTTATAATTTCCTTGAATAATTTTGATATGCGCCTGATTGCCGTCAGGTGCTTTTTTTGTTATTTAAGTTCATCTAATGCGTACAATCGTTCAATGGTTGTACGCTTTTTCCATACACAAAAGCACATTCCAAAAATATTGATTTGAATCCATGCTTCGGCGTAATCTTTCCCATTGCTGGCATAATGAGTTATATAATGGTGAATCATTTCATACCCTCGTCCTACTTTCCATCGCCCTGAGTTCTATCTCATGGCTGACTTGTTTCAATAGCTTCTC
>ERZ773024.236-NODE-236-length-20861-cov-3.865664_pt1 | contig 20861 bp, 23 predicted proteins | sample MGYA00511667_ERZ773024 | MGnify/ENA primary metagenome ERZ773024 (study PRJEB29015, sample SAMEA2738117) | human oral metagenome | biome: human oral; feature: human-associated habitat; material: saliva | place: China | collected 2258 ... | reverse complement strand
CTGCCGTTGTTCCTGTGTCTGCGCATGAGGAACCTGCGTATGAAGCCCCGGCTCAGACAAGCGTTGAAGACGTACTCGGTACGTTGCGCTAGTAAAAAGACTGAAACGAAAGGATTGTCCCTATGACTGCTCAAACCCAAAATCTTGTGGGTGGTATTGACGTTGGTAACGGCTATGTGAAGGGCCTGATTCGCTCTGATCGCACCGATAAGGCTGGTAAGCCGATCGTTGATACTGTCGATCTGCCCAGTGGTGTCACTTTGATGACGCGCCCGAACTCTTTGCCTGATCCTGACAATGAGGCGAAGGACAAGTGCGCTGAGGATCTCTACAACAACCTCGATGTGTCGTTCTCTTCGGCGATGGTCTCCAACTCGTACCGACATCTGTTTGGTACGCGTGCTCTGAGTGCTAATGGTGCGTTCGATGAGTTTAACGTCGTGGGACGGCGCTCGAAGGCTGAGCAAGAACTGTCCAAGGTCTTGATCCTGGGTTGCTTTGCTACCAAGGCTTTGCGTGATTACGTCGCTGAGAACAAGGCTCTGCCTGCCTCGGAGCTGAACGTTCACGCTCGCGTTGCTGTTGCACTGCCCATTGATGAGTATATGCGCCATCGTGCCAGCTACAGCGCTCAGTTCACGGGTGGCGTTCATCTGGTGACTGTTCATAATTTTGAGACTCCGGTGACGATTCGCATCACGTTTGACGACGTGGTGGTGATGGCCGAAGGTGCTTCTGCTCAGTGGGCAATCACTGAGAAGGGTGTTCCGCTCATGCAGGCTATGCTCGCTGACGTGCGCTCCCGTGGGTTGGCTCTCGAAGGTGTCACAGCTGAAGATGTTCTCGCGGCTCGTAACACCATTGGTATCGACATTGGCGAAGGCACGGTGAACTTCCCTGTGTTCACTAATGGTAAGTTCAATGCTGATGCCTCGACTACCTTTGGCGAAGGCTACGGCACTGTACTCACCCGTGCGCTTGAATCTATGGATGCTGAAGGTTTCAACACCGGCTTTACCAGCCGGAAGCAACTGGCTGATTTCTTGCAGCACGCTCCATCGGCCTTAAAGCGTAATTTCTACCAGAAGGTTCAGACCTACGTTGCTCGTGAGATTGAGTTTTTCGCTCGCGCTGTCTCCGATCAGTTTGGCCGCGTGCTCTCCGTTGTGGGTGCAACCACTGAGGTCGTGTTCGTCTTTGGCGGTGGCTCTGGGCCTGTGAAGGACGCGCTCTACCCCTTGCTCCTGGCGAAGGTTGCTGAGATGAACTCGGCGGATGCAATGCCGGTGCTCTACCTGGATGCCTCGTACTCGCGCTCGCTCAACCGTGATGGTCTGTACTCGATCGCTCTGGCGTCTGCTGTGACGGGCCGTAAGACGAAGGCATCGGCATGAGTAGCCCCTGGGATAACGTTTCTCGTCAGTATGGCGTTCAGCCACCTGGCGAGCCTGATGAGGTTTCTGAGGCTGTAGCAGAAGACGCTCCGAACTTGGAGCCTCGCTCTGGATTGCTGACCTTTGATGAGATCATGCACAGCAGTGGAACGGAAGTAGCTGAAGCCAAGGCACGCAAGAAGCGAAGCACTCTTGTCACTGGCGTTGTGAGCGTGCTCATTGCAGCTTTGCTGGGTGGCGGTGGGTACCTCGTGTACCGAGCCTACACTGACTCTCAGATCGAAGACACTCTGTCTTTGCCGAGTGACACGTACCAAGATGCTCAGGTGGATCATGGTCCGGTTGATGCAACGACCGAGATGCTCAACCATGAGTGGTCGGTTGTGAACGCGGATTCGGATCAGGGATCGAACACCTGGGATATCAACACTGAGGATCACCGGATTCAAACCATGTCGATTGCACGCATGGCTCCGGGATCGGTGTTTATCCCCGAATCCGGGATTTACATGGAAGTGCAAGGCAGCGACAAGTTTGAGCCATCGAAGTATGGCAACCTCCAGACGATTCACGTGCCAACGAACGTGCATCGTGGCGTGTGGTACTCCGACGGTGCGCCTCTGACTCAGTCAGATACAGGCGTGCTGACTAATGTCACTGTGCACTCTGACCCTGTACCAAGCCATAGCACCAACCCCTCTGTCTCAACCTCTGCTCCTAACGGCACTCCCTCCCCCTCTTCTACTCTTTCCGAGAATCAGGGAACGGGGAATAGTACAAGCACTGATTTTGGACAAGGGACAACGTTCATCGCTTCCCATGTCGCATGGACGAAGAAACATCGTGGTGCTCTGTACACGATGGCGACCGATGTGAAGCAAGGTCAGCTCATCTGGGCCAAGGGTTTCGATGGAACCCTGTCCACATGGCGAGTGAACGGTATGTGGACTGCCGAGCATGAGGCGTTTCCGCCTGACTATTTCAGTGCAAGCGGGCCGCGCCGACTTGTGCTCACCACGTGTGGTGGTAGAGTGAATAAGCAGGGATACTACCAACAGAACGTGTTTCTTGTAGCGGCTCCTGTGCCGCTTAAACAAGAGCTACCGCACTGATTTTGAGGGTTTTCAGGGCGGTAAAGCAAGACCCCGTAGCGATGGTGTTTCACCAGGCTACGGGGTCTTGCTTTATATGCAAATCGCTCTTAGAGCGAGAAGCGCTTTCGCACAGCGAGAACTGCGCCACCCATGAGGGTGAGCAGGCTTCCACCGAGCAGTGGGAGAGTTGCCGCTCCAGTGTGAGCTAGACCCTCTTGGTTGTTCACAGAGGTGGAACCGTTAGCAGACTTGGAGCCGCTTTGGGTTGCGGACTGAGTGTTGCCGTTCGCGTTGACGAGAACGTCACCACCTTTGTCACCAGACTTGGTATCGTCTGTAGCAGCATTGCCCGCAGCATTCTGGTCTCCAACCTTGTCTCCAGCCTTATCATCAGCTTTGTTACCGTCCTGAGACCCAGGAGTCGGGGTCTCAGTGCTTCCATCGGTAGAAGGAGCCGGGGCGGGATTCGTGGTCTCGTTACCCGGAGTAGGCGCTGGAGCAGGAGTCACTTCACCAGGGGTGGTTGTATCGGGAGCCGGTGTTGCCTCACCAGGAGTGGGAGTGGTCGGATCAGTGGTTGTGCCACCCGGGGTAGGTGTAGGTGTCTCGGTGGTTCCACCAGGTGTTGGTGTCGGATCAGGGAGCGGTCCCTCTGGGGTTGGAATGTTCGGAGTCTCAGTGTTGTCGCCTGCGTTGTCGCTGGGGTTAGGAGCCGGTTTTGGATCCTCAGTGGTCCCACCGGGTGTATTCTCGTTCGCATCTGGGGTAGGTGCTACCGGAGAATCGCTTTCGTCAGAAGGCTTAGGGTTTTCGCTCCCAGGCGTCTCGGTAGATGGAGTAGCAGGTGTAGTCTCGCTTGGAGCAGGTGTCACAGGTGCGGTCTCATCTGTCGCCGGAGCGGGTGTAACAGGCGCTGGATCTGCGGGCGCTGGGTCAGCGGTCGGCGGGGTTACACCATCACGATCGGGGAGTGCTGGAGCTGGGGTTGCTTCAACAGGAGCCGTTTCAGCGTTAGTCGAAGCCGCAGTTGCTTCTGTATCGGCAGCTGTACCAACAGCCCCATCGCAGATCAAACCGTTCTCGTATGCCACGCCTGCGCTGGTGCCAGGGGTGTACAGACGCGCATCGTCTGCTGCGGTTGGAACTCGGCAGTTCTCATTACCAAGGTGATCTTCTGCTGCCATAGCTCCGCCTGCCAGAAGCATCGTGAGCGCTGCGGTTGCACCAAGGGTTGTCGCCAGCTTCTTAGCCGGTGTCATTCCATTCATGAGGAGTTTCCTCTTTCTTTATCGCATATTGTGACGGGGTGGCACAATAAAAACAAAAGACCCCGTAGGGGTAGTATACCTGGATTACGAGGCTTTTTGTACTGTGATGTGCTGAAATGTCAGTCAGCATGACGTTTAGTCAATCCGTTCTAGTTATCAGAAAGAGAGATGTGTTGGTTGGTGATATAAATAAAAACCCCTGTAGTACCAGTCTATCTGGCACCACAGGGGTTTTAGTGTCGTTGTGTGACTCAATATTCAGTTATAGGTGTCGATCAGAACGGGGGATTGTCCTGATCGGCGATCCCGACGAACGGCGACTGCATGTCGTCGTAGACGGGAGCCTGGGGTGCAACCTGAGCAGCAGGAGCAGCGGGAGCTGCGAGCTGTGCTGCGCGGTTGGCAGCGTTTTGCTCAGCAACGCGCTTAGCGAGGCGCTTCGAGGTGACGGCCTGAGACTCTTCGAAATTAACGTCGTCAACGATGTTCTTCGGAACGTAGTGGGTAACACCGCTTTCGTCGGTGTACACATCAGTCGTCGCGTGATGCATCACGGTGACCTTATCGCCCTGGTGGATCATGTCGAAGACACCATTGCCACGGTCGGCAGGGATAAAGCGTTCAACGGAGACTGCATCCGAGCCTCGGCTACCGTCGCGGCGGGTGTAGTTCTGCGGTGCCATAACGGTGAAGCGAACGGTGCGAGAACCATCGGAATTCTCGAAGAAACGAGGGTCAGAGGCCAGGCGACCACGAGTGACAGAGAAGTTGTTGACGTTGATGTTAGCCATGAGTGTTCTCCTTTTTTATCGGCTAGTATTTAGATCATAATGATCTTGATCAGTATCTATTCCAGCATATCTGTGATATGCAAAAACTTTCAGAACTATGTTCTGTTTTGGGTATTCAGCTAAGCTCTTTGAGCTTTGCCTGCGCAATTTGTGCAAAGTGTAGTTCTTGATGAACGTCATCGTATTTTGACCTGGCTATAAAGACACGGGTTTCGATGTCCTCAATGTTATTCGAACCGTCAATAATCTGTGCGACGCTGGACATTAGTGGCTCTTTGATGTCGCTAAAGTTTTCGCCTGGGCACGGGCAACCATATATCTGGTCGATAGTCTTGTCAATTACGTTCCATGTGTAAGCGATTGCTTGGAGTTGTTCGGAACTGAGTTCATCGGCATATGCGCCGTAGTATGCACGAACGTCTTGTTCGGTGTACATTTGTTTGGTTCCCATCTTGATATCCTCTCTTGTGATATGAGTATGAGACGAAGTTATTCGTCCTCATTGTCTTCATAATCGAAGATATCATCATCGTCCTCATAGAGATAGATCTCAGGTTCTGTGTCGATGCGGTAGGCGCGGAAGTTTTCGATGATGTCTTGCCACGTGCGACGCGATCCGAAGAGGCGGTCAAGGACGGGCCACATCTGGGTGTTCTCAGAGTCACCGACGACGCGCGAGGTTCGGTGCCAGATGCTGTCACCGTAGTTTTCTACCTCAGTGACGAGCAGGGAGATGAAAGGAAAGTCTTCCCGGTTGTAGTCTTCCCATAGTGACACGTGATAGATATGGTTGTAGTCGTCACAGTAGGTCTCGTACCACAGGCGGGTGTCTTCGAATGATCCGTATTTGGGTTCGACTTGGTCCCATTGCTCCCAATCGAGGTTCAAGGGTTGATGAGGCATGGCGGTCTCCTTTTGTGTTGGTTGTGGTGTTTTGAGAGAGGCTCCCAGACTAGGGGTCGAACCTAGATTCTCGGGATCAAAACCCGATGTGCTGCCTTTACACTATCTGGGATGAAGCCAAGTGTTGTACTTGGCCGGGTGAGTAATCAATGGACGTATACGTGAATTGGAGCGATGGTTGACTTCAAGATTTTTGCCATCTCTTCATCGGAGTGCGTATTACCCGTGTAAGAAATCCATCCGCCAAGGTTACTCACTTTGAAGAAAGAATGTTGCGCCATGCGTACGACAGTACCATCTTTGAGGTCGGTGGTGTCGTACTCCGTATACTCGGTTGCTTTGCAATCACGTAGGTTCAGGCCGTACGATTTGAATTTAGTGTCTGTCATTGGTCTCTCCTAAATAAGAGTTTTTACTGTTTCAGCGATGAAACCGATGCAATTTATTGCATAAAATATTGTGGGTCAGGCTGGATTCGAACCAGCAATGTTTCTGATGTGTCCGATTTACAGTCGGGTGCCTTCACCGTTCGGCGCACTGACCCTTAGTCGGAATGGCGAGACTCGAACTCGCGACCCCTTGGTCCCAAACCAAGTGCGCTACCAACTGCGCCACATTCCGTTGCGAGCGGGTGTGTTCTTTGGTCTCAGATCACCTCTGTTGACAGAACAAAGAGCACACCGGATGCGGTTTACGATGAGGAAGGTGATTCCATCAGCGTTCCGCTACCTCTGGGAGAGGTGGTATGTGGTGTGGGGGCTGTTTGACGCGCGGACAAAGCAAAACACACTATATTCAGTTATTGCGCGTCTCGGGTGCGACCCGATTCGTACCCCACGTTACGGCGGTTGGTCCAGCCATTGGTTTATAGGTTCGCAATAACCAATGGCAGGAAAAGGTTGTAACCCTTTGATCCTATTCATCCAGCATTGTCCAACCGCTGGGTGGTTCCCTCGGTGGGAGTTGAACCCACACGTCCTTGTGGACACCTGAGTTTGAGTCAAGCGCGTCTGCCTGTTTCGCCACGAGGGATTTTGATTGGTATATCAGTATTATATACCATGCGTCAGTTGTTCGCTATATCTCTTGCGCGCGAGATGATCATTGTAGTATCGGGGCTATGTGCGGCATTACAACGTCGAACAATTTCTGCGAGATCATCATTAGTGTAATGATTGTCCCATGGGTCCACCCACACGCAAAAAGGTTCATCGGGGTTGTATGGTCGATGAACGTGATAGAACGTATTACACCCCGGTGGATCAATGATCGTACCGGCTGAGAAACTACTCGCCTTGAAGATATGACGAGTACCATCAGGACCTTCGGCTTCGAACATGTCGCCAGTGAGCTTTTCTGGCTCGCTCTCATCTTCTGTCATTGCTTTTTCAGCCTTTTCGGAGGTATCAATGGGATTATCCCCATTATCTCTATCGGTGATAAGAGACTTATCAATGTCGATGTTGAAGATGTCGCAGAAGCAATCAAGAGCGTAGTCGAGATCGGTCTTGACATCGAAGTCGGATTCATTTTCTTCAGAGATTTCATCGGAAAAAGCATCGTTGAGCATGTCGTTGAGAAGTTCAATGAGAGCTTCTGCGTTACCTATGAATTTTTGACGGTTAGGCATATGTATTCCTTTGTTGATGTAAGATGTCGTGGATTGGTTCTACTTTTGTACTAGCTGATCACTGTAGTCTTTGGCAACATCTTCTGGTACTAACTGTGAACAGTAGTCTGCGAATTCGGCAATGATGGTTTCCCAGTTCTGTCTGGAACCGAAGAGACGATCGAGGATGGTTCTATTACGCATGGACCTCTCGTCGGAGTAAGAGTTAACATAGGAATGAACACTGCGGATGAGAAGGGGTGTGGGTTTCCACACGCCATTTTCGTAAGTATCAGTGATTTCTGATATCGGTGTTCTGTAAAGCCATAGATATGGCTTATGTTTACCCCTATATAGCCTATCCACCAAGAGAGCGCGGTAGATGTGCGTTCCATCGTCGAACCACGTTTGGTACTTTGGATAGGTCAAGGGGAGACCTTGGTCGTCGTACCAGGTAATGTCCTGCCACTGCGTCCAGTCAAGATTGAGCGGAACGCTTGGCGGGGTATAGTGATAACCACAGTTGGGGCACGTGCAGCTATAGAACATGAGGGTTTCTCCTTATGATGCGAGGTGTATGCCTAGAGCCATAGCTCCGAGGACGATCAAAGCGATGTCGAGTGTGATCTGAAGTTTGTTTTCATCGCGGATTTCTCGTGGGAGCGAAGCAAGACTCCAAACGGCGGTCAGGAGCGCGATGATGATCCAGATGGACATGCGGTGTTCTCCTTTAGGTCAGTAGTCGTAGTCGAAGTCTTCCCAGTCCACGTCTTCTGGATATAAGTGGCTGGATGGTACTGAGTCCCAGTCCACCTCTTCTTCATCTTCTTCGCCGTATTCCATATACGTAGTGAGGAAACAGTAATCATCACTAACGCTCATGTGGGGTGCCTTCTTTCTGGAGATATAGGTGATGGTATATACGTCAACCCACAGACCGTGAAGGATTCTGTGGGCTGACGTTTGATGCGATCAGTATTGTCGAGGGTATTGTTCCTCGAATGCTTTAATGAGGGTATCTTTGATGTCCTCAATTGGTGCATCTGCTGGGATATCACAGTCAATGATGATGTTTTGTGAGTGTTGGACCACTGTGGGGTCATCGACGGGTACGATAGTACCTTTCATATGCAGTGGTGTGATATGACATTGTTCAGTGAGTACTGTGTAAATGGTACTCATCCTCTCATTGACCTCATCGTCGAATATGTTCATGTAGTCCTCAGATGAGTACTCAGACAGCGCTTGGTCACTGATCGGGAGAGTGATGGGTGATTCGATATGAATGGTGGTCGATCGTATCGGTTTGGGTACGACGCGAGGTGTGTTTTCACGAACCCTCGGTGTCATGAGCTTCTTAATGAATGCGATGATTGACATAGGTGTTTCCTTTTCGTTGGTTCAAGACATGAAGCTCATGGTCGCAAGTACGGCGCAAAGGATGGCGAAACCGATGTCGATAGTTACCTTGCCGTATTTTTCTTCGGCTAGGTTGGAAGGGATAGTCACTAACCAGAGCAGGCAACTGATGGTCATGATGATACCCCATGTCGTGTCGCTTAGACCTAATGATAGATCCATGAAATGTTCCTTTCCTTTCGAGCCTGGAATCAGTGACGGATCTCGGCTGTGTTATAGTCGATGGTGTAGCCATTCGCAGTGTTCGGTACTGTGATGTGCTCGGAGATCGACTTGTCGCATGATTCCATGTCAACAGTCACGGTGCGAGGGATGAGTTCATTACCGTTGTAATTGGGCGTGACTGCGTAGTACAGCGGGCACTGCGCATGAGCCTGGTTATCCAGGTATGAGCGTGCCTTGGTCTCGGAGTAGGCCATGCCGCCGTTATGAGCAGAACTGATGCCGACGTTTTGCGTACGGGTTCCGGTGACGAGGTTCTCCTTCACCGGGTCGCCACCCAGGGAATCAGCGATCATGTGTGAGCGGTTCCAGAACCATCCTGTGTATGACTGCGAGCCATCGGTGATCGTGACTTTCTGGTTATGAGCGGGCCAGCCAGTGGGGTTCACGTCGATATGCTGACGGCCCCGAGCCTTGGCCTTTTGGCGCATATCAGTGGTGAGCAAGCTGTAGGCGCACGTGGGGCGTCCAAGAGAGTCGAGATCACAGTAGGTGATCTGACCTTCCCTTGCGTCCTTGTATGAGCGCTGGGCCTGCCCATCAACCTGGTAGTAATCAGCGTTGTACGTGATGCGAGGCGTGGTCTGGGTCTGCTGCGTTTGCTGCGGCTGGGGATTAGTATTGTGCAGCTTGTATGCAAAGGTGATGTATCCGGTAATCATGGTCGCACAGATGACAAGTGCGAGGGTAATGATTCCAATCAACCCGAGGTGTTTCTTTGACATGAGTATTGTCCTTAATCAGTGGCGGTATTTGTGCGAAACGGGCGGGCACCAGCCATGGCCGGTGAGCAACCATTCGACATCAACGATGAGAATCGAGGCAAGAATATCAAGATCTGCGATCGTGTAGTCGAAAAGGTACCCGATGTAGGGTTCCATGCGAGCTGGCTCGATCGTCGGGTTGATCTGGCAGAAGCGATCAATGACTCGGTTCAAGAATGCTTCGTGGGCGTTCTCGCTGGTCACATAGTGGATGTCAATAGCCATGATGATGGGGCCTTTCGCTGCGTTGATAAGAGAAGAGAAGAGACCCTCTCCGTAACAGAGAGTAGGAGAGGGTCAAGGGAGAGAGTCGTTATAGTTTTCGGCGCACATTAGTGCGCCACACTTACTTCTACTCTGTTTCAGTGAAGGATTGGGTGCTCAAAGTAGTAGACACCCATTGTGATTTTGGGGATCAGTGTATCGCCACCTGTATCACAGGGCTTTAGGTTGCCTCGTGCGTGCAACCACGGGTCTTCGGCGCATACGCGTTCACTTAGCTCAGCACCAGTCATGTTACCCATGAGGGTACACACGCGCATGATAAGGCCCTTGTTCTCGTCGCTGAGCCGATCGGGGTCGCCTTGTGGAAGTTCACCGGGACGGATGAGGAATTTGTGTCGGTGCTGAATGAACAGAAGTGGGGCCACAGGGCCAGAGCGCCAAGCGTAGAAGTCCTCTGGGAACAGCGGTGTGCCGCCCAGCGCGACGATATGTGCTGCCTAGGCGTAGTACGCGAGCTTGTGGAGCTTCATTGTCGTGATAGTTCCGGTGCGGTTCAGGATAAATGCTGCAACGTCGGTGATGGACTCAGCCATGAGAACGTTCTTTCTACGAGCTGTTTTACAGGGTGTATGCAGTCCCATGATCGGGATGCGACGGGTTGTAGACCCACATGCGGCGGTTCCATACCACGTAAACGGGGATACCAGCCTGGTGCGCGAGGTCGATGCATCCCCATGTGCCGCGTGAACCTTGTCCCTTGGGGTGGTCGGGGAAGGCCAGGCAGAGATCGGCTCCAAGGTTCACCATCTCTTTGTTACGGATGGGACCAGCCGCTCTGCCGTATTTTGTCCAATCGGCTCGATGAACCTCAGTAGGTAGGTTTAAGAGCTGTTGTCCCATGCGAGCAGCTTCGGTGTCTGCTCCTGTTGCGCCCCCATGGACGAGAACAGGGAGTTCATGGGTCTTTTCAAGGATTTTTCGTACGGCGATGAGCAGAGCGTAGGAATCATATGGTGTCCATTGGTGGTTGCGAGAACCCGTGATGAGCAAGCGTGACATAGGGGTGCTCCAAACAAAAAGAAGGAAATAAGAATCTGTATTATTATCGGCACACACCAGTGTGCCACAGGACTATGATATACTTAAGTATCAATGGAAACGTAGAGCCACGAGGCTTTGAGAGGAGAACTTAACGGTGAGCGAACGCGAGGCAGGAGAGCCGATGGTGCGGCTCAATGTCCGTATGCCCCAGAGCATACGTGACAAGGTTGCGTATTGGGCTGAGAAAGAGAACTTAAGTGCCAATGATTTCATCATTGAGTGCATCGAGGGACATATCGCCAGGGCTAATGGTGATTACGATCTGCCGACTTTGGAGCAAGCACGCCTGGCTCAACTCGTTGATGCACAGGTTGTTCTTGCGAGTAACGTCGCCAACCTTCATAAGATGGTCGAATCAATGGCAGGTACCATCATTGGTCTCACCCGTGGCGACAGTTACCTGCTCGATGATGAGGATGGAGAAGAATGATGCCTGAGTACGATTACGATGGTAGAGCGCCTGAGATTTTTGATCCTCGCGCTGCCATTAAGAAGCAGTTGCGCGAGCGAGGTCATAGCAATCAACCTGTTGTGGTTTCGGCGCGTGGGCAGCACGGTGGAAATGGTGGTCATAGCAGCGCTGCTCCTGGAGCAACGTCCGGTATTGGTTCAACCCCGCCTCAGCCTCAGCGCGATGAGCCAGGGGATGCGATCACGGAAGCAGAGGGTGTTAACTCGTCTGCTCGTGAGAGTGAGACCCCCAGTGAGCCTCAGAAAGAGGTCGGTGAGCTGAGTCATGAGACGGTACCGATGACACTGCGTCATCGCGATGGCAGCGAGATCCCGGTGACGATCGAGGGCGATGTTCGTTTTACATTCGACGGTGACTCGGTGCGGCCACAAGGGATGCCTTTTGTCATCGGGCAAGCCGTTCGTGATGAACTCACGAGACTCGGTGCTCCTGAGCTTGGAGCAGAACCCACGCCGAAGACTCAGAGCAAAACATTGTCGTATGGCGCACTCATCACGGCGCTCGCAATGAGTTCTCTGGATATCGAGATCCCAGGCGTGGACGAGAACACGCGTCGCGCTGCTGAAGTCTTGCGCACGGGCCAAGGCCGCGTTGCAGCCATCGAGATGAAGGTAGAGCAGGTGCTGGATAACCAACAGCGCGCTCAAAAGGATCTCGATGCGATGACGAGGCGGGCGCTCAGCGCTGAGAAACAGCTCTATGAGCTGGAACTCATGCTCACGTGGTTGCTCGTCGATAAGACCGAACCACTTTTGTTCAACCAGGTGACATCTTCCGCGATCGATCTGACGAACAAGACTGTGCTTGATGCGCGCGCGAAGCTCCGGGAGAAGGCCCGAGAGTTGGACCGAGCCGAGTCGGTGCAGCGTGGTCAACTGCGGATCGTGGAGTGAGCGTTGCACTATCTTCGTGATAATGATAGAATTGTCTCATGAACGAATTAAAACTCTTTTCCGAAGATAGCGTGACTGACTTGGTATGCCGAGGTTGGTCACGTGAGCGTATTCTTGAGCGCACTGGTATTGATCCCGGTTATCACAACGCCTCAGTGAAGACTGAGCTGAAAGGTGTGGATCGACACGCCTATAAGATCGAGCATGTGAGGAGCCGCGTTGCACCTGAGCTGGTGCGAGAGGCGCTCGAACAGTATGCAACATGTGAGTTGGACAAGGTTGGTGTGTTGGAGCATCTTGGTTTGCACGATGCTGTGAATCTCATCAAACTCTCTGTGCTGTTTACAGTATTGGGCTTGGGTGATGAGTTCAAGGACGCGGATCGTCGTTACTGTCAGGGCAATATGCAAGCAGGCATGATTGCTCAGTACGGTACGGACAATCCGTTTAAGCTTGGTGAGTACCAGGAGAAGGCTGCTCAGACACGAGAGGAACGTTACGGCGCTCGTTACACGTGGGCTGATGGGTCTGTGCTCGCTGATGGGGCTTTAAAAAAGGCCGCTCAGACGCTAGAGTCCAGGCGTCGAACCCGACGTAAACAACGTTTTGCTCGTGAGAAGCGCGAGTCCAATTAGGTATTTTGATTGAGAATTGAGGTATAGGTATGACAGTCGGTATTCTTGCTGAGAAGCCAAGCGCTGCGCGCAATTTTGCGAAGGCGCTTGGGGGACAGAGCGGTACGTACAACGGCGAAGACTATGTCATTGCTTTTGCTCGTGGACATCTGTTTGAGCTGAAGCAACCTGTGGATCAGGTGGCTCCGGCTAAACGCGAAAGGTATGGATCCTGGGCATTGAAAGATTTGCCCTGGGATGTGAATGATTTTGCTTTTGAGCGTGAGAAGAAGAAAGACACTTCGAAGCTGTTGGCTGACATCAAGAAAACGTTGAGTTCTTGCGATTCCATCGCGGTGTCGACAGACCTGGACCCCTCGGGAGAGGGTTTTCTCCTTGCATGGGAAGTGATTTCTGAGCTTGGGCTTGGTCATAAGCCCATCTATCGTATGTACTTTACCGATGAGTCTCCTGCATCGATCCAGAAGGCTTTTGTTTCTCGTAAGCGGATTGCATCACCAGAGGATCATGACGAGTATCGTATGGCATGGCTCAGGTCTCGTTGGGATTTCCTCTCGATGCAGTGGACACGCATGGCCTCTCACCTCGCTGGGCAGCGTGCTGTTGTGCGTCAGGGGCGACTTAAGTCGGCTATGACGGTGCTCGTGGGTGATCAACTCAAAGCACATAAGGCTTGGAAGAAGGTTCCGTTCTATGAACCTCGCTTCCGTGATGAGAACGGCGTCATGTACGTTGACCCAGATGCCACGCGATGCGCTCATGAGAGTGACGTGGATCTGAGCGGTTTGCACGCGTCGAGCGTCACGGTTGATTCTAAGACGATGAAACGATCTGGTCCGCCTCGGATGCTTGACCTTGCAGGTCTGTCAGCATTGCTCAGCGCAAAGGGCGTGAAGGCGGCGGAAGTGTTGAAAACATACCAGGCCCTTTATGAAGCCCAAATATGTAGCTACCCCCGCACAGAGGACAAGCATGTCACCAAGGAGCAATACGCTGAGCTTGTGCGCAATGCTCCGGCTATTGCGCGAGCTGTTGGTATCGACCCCTCGTTGCTTACGCACACCGCCGCTCGTTCCACCCATGTGAAGGACTCAGGTGCACACGGTGCGAACCGGCCTGGTCCGAACATTCCGTCTTCTCTCGCAGAAGTGGAGAACAAGTACGGTAAGACCGGCGCGATGATCTATGAGCTGCTCGCTCGCAGCGCTCTGGCTGTGCTCGCGGAAGATTACGAGTACGAGGCTCAGAAGGGTCACGTCACAGACTTCCCTGCATATGTCGGATCGTGCTCCGTTCCTAAGAAGCAGGGCTGGAAGGCCGTGCTCGGTGGTGCATCGATGGCGGACGATGACGCGGATGAGAACAATGGAGCAGGTCTGGGCACCCAGGCCAAGCCGTTTGTTCATGAAGGCGTGCCGCCGCGTCCTGCTGCTCCCACTGTTAAATGGCTCATGAAGCAACTGGAGCGGCGCGATGTGGGTACTGGTGCCACGCGTACCAGCACTTTTGCTGAGGTGTCGAGTTCTAAGTCTCGTTATCCACTTATGAGCGAGACGAGGGGCAAAATTGATCTGACCGAAACCGGCGAGATCAGCTACAGCCTGCTGCCGGGGACGCATATTGGAGACCTGGCGATCACGGAACGAGTGTTCTCGGACATGAAGGCCGTGGCAAAGGGTGAAAAGCAAGCAGATGATGTCCTGGCTGAGGTGGCTAGGCTCGTAACCGATGATATTGCCGTGATGACGGCGAATGCTCAAACGATGAGAAAGGATTTAGGAATGGGCGACTACGTGGAAAAGGAATATTTCGAGGGAACGTGGGACAAGACGGGTGCGCATGTGCGGTTCAACCGTACGTGGAGCGGGCACCGTTTCACCGATCAGGAGTGTATGGATCTTCTGGCGGGTAAGGATATTGAAATCACTGCGACGTCTAAGAGGACGGGGGATGACTTCACTGTTATCGGTTCGTTCGGAGAATATGAGTTTGAGGGTCGTAAGTGCATCGGTTTCATTCCTGATTTCACCAAGCCGACCTCGGCTGCAAAGCGTGGGGTTGCACCCAAGTCGATGCTCGGCGTGAAGCTCACCGACGAACAGCGAGAAAAGATCGAAGCTGGGGAAAAGGTTAAGGTCAAGGGCATGAAGTCCAAGAAGTCTGGCAAGAACTTCGATGCTTACTTGTTCTTGGAAGACAAGCCGGATGGCACTCGCGGAATCGCGTTCTCGTTTGATGCGTGAGTCGATTTAGGTGTGAGAAAGGAGAGCGCGACGTATGGCGAAAGATCGGTACTCAGTACCCGTGTCGCTCGATCGGTCGATTCTCGATCATGAGATCAATCTGTCGAATAAGTCGTTTCAGGTTAAGCCCTTGCCCATGAAGGTGATTTTCACCTACCTGGGAAGCGCGATCGTGCTCATGTGGGTATTGACGAGTACACCGCTTAAGGGTGCGAACTTTGGATTGCTCGCGTTTATCACCCTGTGGTGGATTGCGGCGACAGTCTATTTCGCCGCATACTCGAAGACGAAGGAGATGCGAGGGAGTCAGCTTTCCGCTTTGTTCGACTATCTCCCGAAGACGTCACGCCGGGTGGTCACTCGGTCGGATTCTCGCACGGGACCATTTTTGTCCATCGTCGGCATCAAGGATGTTGATCAGGATACGGGTCTCATCACGTATGTTGACGGCATGGTGGGACAGGCGTATAGCGTCGTTGGATCAGCCTCGCGCCTGCTCTTTGATCAGGACCGTGATGCGATCTTGAACCGGAACGATCGGTTCTACCGTAAGTTGGAACCGGGCGTGGAATGGGTGTTTATCACCACGAAGGAACCGCAACGCGTCTATGCTCAGGTGGCTGCGCTGGAAAAGCGTAACCAAGCTTTGCCCCTAGAGGCACGGGATCCTGAGCTGGTCGCACTGATGGATGAGCAGTATGAGTCACTGCGCTCATATGTCGGATCGAGCTTTTTCAGCATCCATCAGTACCTCATCCTCATCGCTCGAAACGAGGAAGAGTTGCGTAAGGCGCACAACCTGCTCGATTCAGAGACGGCGGACTCGTCGCTGATGTTTAAGCAGGTGTCGATGCTCACCTATGATGAGACGATCGATCTCCTAGCAACCCACTATGGGCCGGTAGCGATGACGAAATAGTCACGTGAATTGTTACCTGGCGCACCCCTGAATGACAGTGTTCAGGGGTGCGTTTCGTTTGGTTCTCGTGTAGAATATATTGAGTAACCACTATAATCGAGTTGTTCAATACGAGGGAAAGGAGTGGCATTGGCGAAGGGTAAAGCGCAAGCTGTACAGACTGGGGCGGTTGATACCTCAGTATGGGGCGGGGCCGCACAGCGCGTACGCGAAGTGAGCGAAACTCATGCAGCATCCGAGGCGCGCGATAGAGCCGAGTCGAGCGAGCGTGCTTTGAAGGGCATGTCGCGTAAGGAGCGTCGAGCGTTCTTTTCACGAGCAAATAATGGACAGGTGAGGGACTATGCTCATCTCTTGGCCGTTAAGCCCAGGCAGGGCTACGTATTCCATTCCGACTATTTCGAGATTGATGGCGAGGTCGGATGCATCCTCAGTTATTTCCATGACGAGAGCGCTCGCGATGAACTACCGCCGTTTTGGGGTGTGAACCTCATTCCGTATCTCCCTCAGAACGTGACGGCTATTCTCCTGGAACAAGTTTCTCGCGTGACTGAATCGTGGCTGACGAACAAGATCAAAGAGTCCGAACGTCTGGATCGCCTTGATAGTCAAGAGCAGAGTGAGAATGGAACAAAGTCAACGCGTCGTAAGGCGTCGAAGGTCTCTGCTGACATCGAACAGGTGATCGCCGAGATCCAAGACGGAGCTGCGTATCTATCTGTGCATTACCGCATCTTGCTCAAAGCCCCCTCTCTAGAGGTGCTCGATGACGTGATCGATGACTTGCGACGTAAGTACATCGACGCTGTGGGCAATCTGTCGATCGCTGGTCACCACGGTCTCCAGCGTCAAGAGCTTGCGACTCTCTTTTCCCCGAACGCCTCAAAGAAGGGTAAAGGCTTCCACTTCACCTCAACTGAATTGGCTGGTGCTTTTAACCTCGTCACCAACGGTTTAAATGACCGTGGTGGAGAGTTCGTGGGTTACATGGTGGGCGACGTCAATAACTCCGGTGTGCTCATGGACGTGGACATGTACAAGCACCACGTCGTGGTTGCTGACGATGATAAGTCTCGTGCTCAAGCTATGGGGAATGCTCAGGTTGCTGATATGTGGGCATCGAAGATTTCCCAGGCAGCACTTATCAATAACAAGCGCGTGGTTCATATCATTCTTGATGGTGCTGATCTCACCGGCGTTCTTGGACCTCGCATGGAGACGATCACTGCTCGCATTGATATGTCTCAAGGCGATGTCAACCCCTTTGAGGTGTTTGGTGAACGTAAGGATCAGCTGTCGCTGTTTTCAACGCACTTGGAGAAGCTCGTGCTCATGACTGAACAGGCGTATGAACCGACCGATGCAGATCGTTCGATTATCCGAGCTTCGCTCAAAGATACGCTCACTCAGTTTTATGTTGATCAGGACATGTGGGTTCGAAACGCGAAGCACAATGTCGATCGCTTGCGTCTTGTTGGGATCCCTCATGACCAAGTGCCTCAGCTCAAGTTGTTCGTCACGTACCTGGATCAGCGCTATAAGGCGCTGACTGGTAAGTCGAACCGTGACGATGAGCTGTTGCACGCATACTCCGTGCTCTCGGCTGTGTTCAAGGACATGCTTGATGCAAATGGCGACTTGTTCAACGTCGTGACGAAAGATGCGATTGATGGAGCGCAACATGCTCGTCGTGTGATCTATGATTTTTCCTCTCTGATCAACCGTGGGAAGGGTGTGGCGATGGCACAGCTCGTCAACGTGTTGGCTTTCGCTGCCTCAGCGCTTGGTGAAGGCGATACACTCATCGTTCACGGAGCAGAACTGATCGACGAGGGCGTCAAGCCCTATGTTACTGATCAGTTCGAGCGACTCTACCGCCGTAACGCACGTGTGGCTTTGTGCTATAACGGCGTGAAGGCGATGCTCGATGACTCGGAGTTCAACCACTTTGACGAAGCCGATTGGACGGCTCTGGGAGCCATGAGTGATGCTCTGGTGCCTGTGTATGAGAAGAAGCTCGCCAAGCGGATCCCTGTCGATATGACGAAGGTCATTACTCGTCGAGGTGAGGGACTGACGTTCTTGCGACGCGGGACTGTTAACGTGGTGTTTAAGCGCGATCTTGCTCTCGGAGTCAATGCTCACGTGCGAGGGACTACGTATGATGGATCGGTTGCACCTGGCCGTAATCGTGGCGCTGTGATGAGGAAACGCGCGGGTGGTCAAAAATGATGAGAACAAAGGATAGGAAAGGATTGTTGATGAAACATCGGAAGGAGATGGACAGTAACGTGCGCGGGAGCGTACGTGTGCTCACAGGGTTTACCCGCGTGATCACACTGATGGTTGCCGCTCTTGTTCTAGCCTTTGGTGTGACAATGATTGGCGGGAGTACTCACGCTGATCCGGGCAAGACGGAAAAGTATGACTTTTACACCCTGTCGTCAAACGTTACCGCGTATTTCTCCGATGCCGTGAAGCCGGGGGCAAAAACGGGTCTATCTGCCGATGAAGGGTGGACAACGATTGCTCAAAACGCAAGCGAAGGTGGGGATCTTGTTGGCTACGGCGATGATAATATCTCTAGCTTTACAGGTTGGTTAGTCTCTAAGACTACGGGTGCATCGAATACTATCGGTTATGATTCGCTCAAGGCTCGCGATTCGAATTCTGATGGTTATGGAGGCGTTCTCGCCTACGCTCAGTATGGATCACTGCTCAGTGGGTTGGGTCTCGATTCTACGTCAACGGGTATTGGTCTTCACCTGACGAACGTTTTCTTTGGCGGGATTATGGTGATGTTGTATCTGCTCGCCGGTGGTATCGACACGATTTTCTCTGCTGTTGCGTGGATTCTTGATCTGCTTAATCCGTTTAGGATGTTTTATCAAGCAGTGTCTGCATCGAGTGCTTCTCTGGCTGATGGGATGACGGACGGGCAAGGCGTTCCTGTATGGATGCAGAGTCTGAGTGCATGGGTAAGTGACTGGTATCAAGTTCTCGTCAATATGTCGTGGACAGTACTCATGCCGCTGTTTTTGGTCACGTTTGTTACTTCCGCTTTTTTGTGGAAGAAGGGACAGGCTCTTAGTGGTTTGAAGAAGCTGCTGGTACGTGTGGTATTTCTTGCGTTTGGCCTCCCTCTCATCGGATCACTGTACACAGCGACGCTTTCAACTATGAAGGACGCATCAGCCGGAGCTGGTATGGGCGCAACCCGTGTTGTTATTTCAACGTTTGTTGACTTTGAGAATTGGGCGAAGAATAGTCGTCTTGCTGTACCTGAAGGTGCGACATTGGCATGGGATAGTTTCACACAAGCTCCTACAGGGGACTCTGTGAATAAGCTCCGTCAGACAACAGCAGCTATTAACGGTATTGCTCATCCTGGTAATGAATTCAAGGATGTTTCTAGTTTGGGTGTTTCTAGTCTTGGTTCACTCACTGCTGAAGCTGCGAAAGCAGATGAATCAAGTATTGGTAATAGTGCTAAGACGTACGGCGCAACAATGGGTGTGTTGCTACGATATTTAACAGCTCAACGGTATGAAGCTTCGGATTTTGAGACGGCTGTTAAAGGTCAGCTTGGGAAGGACGCATCAGAGCCTACGACCGATGGTCAGTATGTTCAACAGTGTGCGACCACGTGGTTTAACGTTCAGGTCGATGGTTCCACCAAGCCTGATGCCTCTAGTGGTGGGTCATGTTCGACGGTTAAAGCCTCGGATAACCCTATCCTGAAAGTTAGGTCAGGTACCGGGCTTCAAGCTGATTCTCGCGGTAATTTTGTGGTGTTTTCAACCCAAGGCACTTCCAGCCCCGAGAATAAAGTGGTGTTGGGTAAGCAACCACAGGGAGCAAATCTGTCACCTCTGTCGATGTACAACTATCTGAACACCTCGTTCGATAAGAACGCATTGACTGTGTACTCGTCGAGTAATGCTGTGTCACAAGCGACACGTGAGTATCACGCATCGGTGAACCTTGTGGGATCCTCTGGTGTGAACTGGCTCTATTGGCTTAATTCATCGACGACGCTTTTCTGCTTCGTCGTGCTCGGTTTGGGTTACGCCCTGGGTATGCTCACGGGGGCTGTGAGGAACACGTTGCGTATCATTACGGCGGTTCCGTTTGCTACCCTTGGTTCTTTGGCAGCTATCGCTAAGGTGTTGATCTACACCTTTACGATGATCACTGAGATCATCGGTACGATGTTCATCTACCGACTGGTCCAAGAGTTCATCGTGTCGGTTCCCAGCATCTTCGAGGGTGGGTTGGAACATATGTACAACTCTCTCGGTGGATTCGGTGATTATCTGCGCAATAGTGGCTATGTCACGTTGTTTACAGCGATTGTCTCAACTGTTGTTTTGCTCTGGCTCACTGTGAAGATGATGCATTTCAGGGGTGCTTTCGTTAAGGGTCTGAACGAGGCCGTAACGAAGATTGTTGATAAGTTCCTTGATGTGAACGTTTTGCCACCGGGTGGGGGCGTCAAGGGTATGCCGTTGATGAGCGGTGTTGGAGCGGGCGTGGGTAGCGCTGCTGCGAACCGTTTGATGAGCGGTCGTGGAGGTCTTGGTTCTACTTCTGCTGCTCGTGATGGCATCGCGCGTGGCCTGGGTGTTGCAGGCGGAGCCGTCGCTGGCGGTTCGTCGATCAACGGTACGGATAACCCAGATGAAGCAGGACCCGGTGCACTGGGTTCTGGACCAAACAGCCCGAGTGGAAGCGGCGGCGGTGGTTTGCTGCTCAGTGATGGTAGCGGTGGTATCACCTCTCGTGATGAGGGCTTGTCAGCTGGTGGTGCTTCCACAGCACTGACAACCTCCGCATCGGATCGTCAGCTCGCTCGTGAAGTGGATAGTCGTGGCGGTCTCTCTGAGCCTCGTCTCGAAGCTGGCCCGAA
>ERZ773024.234-NODE-234-length-20994-cov-8.226611_pt1 | contig 20994 bp, 20 predicted proteins | sample MGYA00511667_ERZ773024 | MGnify/ENA primary metagenome ERZ773024 (study PRJEB29015, sample SAMEA2738117) | human oral metagenome | biome: human oral; feature: human-associated habitat; material: saliva | place: China | collected 2258 ... | reverse complement strand
AGAGGCCGTCTGAAGCAGGGCTTGGGCATGGTGCGGATAATAAAGCGGCGCCATGTTTTGTTGTGCCAAGCCGACATCCATCAGCCACTTTTGCAGCCAGTCGATGAAAACGGCCAGCGGTTGCTTTTGTTTGTCGAACGCGGCGGCGTAGTCGAGTATGGCCAACAGGCGCGGGGCGGTCAGCAGCGTCAGCAACTCTTCGCGCAATGCGTCCAATTCGGGAATCGGCGTGAATAAAGGCGCGCCGCTGTGGAATGCCAACAAGGCTTCGGCATTTTCCACGCCCTGTTGGCGCAGGTATGCCGCAGCCTGCTCATGGGTAGGCGAGGGCAGCACCATCTGGCGGCAACGGCTTTTGATGGTAGGTAGGAGTTTGTCGCGCGCGTGGGTCACGAGCAGGAAAACGACGTGTTGCGGCGGCTCTTCCAGAGCTTTCAACAAACCATTTGCTGCCTGTGTATTCATACTTTCTGCCGGATGCACCAATACCACGCGCAGGCCGCCGCGGACAGCGGTCAGGTAAATGTTTTCCACAATATCGCGCACGGCATCGATTTTGATTTGCAGGAGTTTGCGTCCCGTTGCCTCGCCTTCTGGAATTTCCGGCGTGAGTTCGTAAAAGTCGGGATGGGTGTTTTGGCTGAACAAATGGCACGAAGCGCACTTACCGCAGGGTTCATGACCGGACTTGGGCGATTCGCACAGCAATGCCTGCGCGACAAAGCGGGCAAACTCGGTTTTGCCGGTGTTTTCTTTGCCGGTAAACAGCCAGGCGTTGGGACGGTTTTGCCAATGGGCGGCGAGCTGTTGCCATTGGGTTTCATGCCATGGATAAATCATATCGTTTGGGAACTATAAGGTAGGTGGTTATTATACTCTCAGGCCGTCTGAAAAAGGTTTCAGACGGCCTTTAATAAACTGCCTAAAAATTAATCAAATATCAATTTATTTCGAAATATCAATTACTAAGCTTACTTATTCACAACCTTTGCACACGCTTGTTTGGGGAAAATGTGCATTTTGTTTGGCGGTAAAGTGGTGCTTAAAATTTAGGCAGGTGTGTTTTTTAATGTTAAATCAGACAGTAATCTGATTTATGCACAAGCTGTCCACGCGATTGAACAGTGAAAATGTGCATGGTGGGGATACATTTCAGACGGCCTTATTTGCTGATTTTCAACAAAGCGGTCAAATCCCCGATAAATTTTGGTTCCCGTTTGATGAGGTAAACAACCAACGGAAGATTACCTACGGCAACAATCAAATACAGCAGCGTAATGCTGTCGAACAACATCAGCAAAACCGCGCTCAAAATAGCGGCCGATACCATAAACACGCCGTTGATGATGTTGTTGGCGGCGACGGCGTGGGCGCGGAATGTGTCGCTGCTGGCGGTTTGCAGCCAAGTGTAGAGCGGTACAGAGAAGAAGCCGCCGAAAAAGCCGATGGCCGACATCACGAGCATAATCGGATACGCTTGGGCTTGCGATAAAAACCAAATAATGCCGTTTAATTCAGTAAAGCGTTGGCCGTGGGTCAGCCACACCAGCAATAATCCACAGACAGTCAGCCCCAATGTGCCGATTGTGACCAAGCCCAAAATCAGGCGCTCATGGCTGAGTTTGGCGCATAATACCGAGCCGATAGCGATACCGATGGAGAACAGCGCCAACATCAGGTTGAACACATTATCGTTGCCGCCCAAATGGATTTGCGTGAACGTCGGCAGTTGGGTGGTATAAACCGAGCCGATAAACCAAAACCATGAAATACCGATGATGGACGTGAATACGGGACGATCGGCCGTCGCTTCACGAATCAGTGAATTCGTGCCTTTGATGATGTTCCATTCGATTTTTGTGTCCGGCATTTTAGCGGGTACAGACGGCATAAACAGGCTGGTCATCGTGCCGCTGACGGCGACCAATAACACCAAACCGCCAACAATATATGGCGGAACGCCTGCGACTGCCGTGCCCAAAAGTTGGCCAAGCAAAATGGCGATAAACGTACCCGATTCAATCAGGCTGTTGCCCATAATCAGCTCTTTGTCGTTGAGGTAATCGGGCAAAATCGCGTATTTCAGCGGGCCGAACAAGGTCGATTGTGTGCCCATGCAAAACAGGCAGATTAAAAGCAAAGGTGCGGATTGGATATAGAAGCCATACGCCGCCACTGCCATGATGATGATTTCCAACAGCTTGATCCAACGCGCTAAAACTGCTTTATCGAATTTGTTGCTCAGCTGCCCAGAGAGCGCGGAAAACAGGAAGTAGGGCAGGATAAACAGCATTGCGCCCAAGTTCAGCATTTGGCTGGGCGGCAGCAAGTCGTTTTTGCCCAAACCGTAAAAACTGATCATCACGAATAATGCGGTTTTGAACATATTATCGTTAAACGCGCCCAAAAACTGCGTCCCAAAGAGCGGCGCAAAACGGCGGGTCGTGTGGAAATTCAGATTATCTTTTTTAAGGCTCATTGTTTGGATTCTTTATCTTCGTCTTTTTCGATCAGTTTTTCAGTGGAGTCGTCGTCCATCAAAATGCGGTGCGCAGGGCCTTCAAGGTCGTCAAACTGTCCGTTTTTACCCGACCACCAGAAAAACCAGCCGATGATAAAGGCCAAAATAATGCTGATGGGGACAAGGATAAACATACTTTCCATTACATCGCTCCGGTCAAATCGGTCAGGATAAAGGTTTTACCGCTGATGGTCAGGTATTCGTTGCGCAATGCACCGATATTTTTATCGTCAAAAAACAATTCGATACGGTCTTTAACCACGCGCCAATATTGCGGGATATCGGTTTGCTCAAAAGGCGACAATACCGTCGCTTCGGCTGCATCTTCGCTTTGCAGCTTGATTGCGAAGCGTCCGCTTTGCGGCGGATTTTGCGACTCATCGTCTGCCAACATAATAAAAAATCCGGCGTGTTTGCCGTCTTGAGTGTGGATACTGAAATAATGCATATCGGGAAATCTTCAAAACTGCCGTCATTTTTTTCAGACGGCCTAAAATAAAATTCCGTCCATTTTACATCAAATATTAAGTCAAGCAGCCGATTACATTTTTTGTTAGAATACGGCGTTTACTTTGTTAATCTGTTCAGACCGCTACCCACTACGTCCCACAAGGGGTGCAACATAGCCGGAGCAGCAGTAAGGTCCCGACAAAAAATGCCGTCTGAAACCTCAAGGAGCATAAAATGACACAAAAATTAATCTTGGTTTTGAACTGCGGCAGCTCTTCTCTCAAAGGTGCCGTATTGGATAACGACAGCGGCGAAGTATTGCTGAGCTGCCTTGCCGAAAAACTCAATCTGCCTGATGCCTACATCACCTTCAAATTCAACGGCGAAAAACACAAAGTCGACCTGTCTGCCAAGCCCGACCACACCGGTGCAGTTGAAGCCCTGATGGAAGAACTCAAAGCCCACGGCCTCGACAGCCGCATCGGTGCGATCGGCCACCGAGTGGTAAGCGGCGGCGAATTGTACAGCGAATCCATTTTGGTTACCGACGATGTTATCGCTGGTATCGAAAAATGTATTCCACTTGCTCCTTTACACAACCCGGCCCACCTTTTGGGCCTGCGCGCTGCACAAAGCATCTTCAAAGGCCTGCCGAACGTTGTCGTATTCGACACCGCATTCCATCAAACCATGCCTGAACACGCTTACAAATATGCTGTTCCACATGAATTGTATGAAAAATACGGCTTGCGCCGCTACGGTGCGCACGGTACCAGCTACCGCTTCGTTTCTGACGAAACTGCACGCTTCCTCGGCAAAGACAAAAAAGACCTGCGCATGGTGATTGCCCACTTGGGTAACGGCGCATCTATTACCGCCGTCGCCAATGGCGAATCACGAGATACCAGCATGGGCCTGACTCCGCTGGAAGGTTTGGTAATGGGTACCCGCAGCGGCGACATCGATCCCGCAGTGTTCAGCTTCTTGGCTGAAAACGCAAACATGACCATTTCCCAAATTACCGAAATGCTGAACAAAAAATCCGGCCTGCTCGGTATCTCCGGTTTGTCTAACGACTGCCGTACCATTGAAGAAGAAGCTGCCAACGGTCACGCAGGTGCCAAACTGGCTCTGGAAATCTTCATCTACCGCTTGGCTAAATACATCGGCAGCATGACAGTAGCAGCCGGCGGTTTAGACGCATTGGTATTTACCGGCGGCATTGGCGAAAACTCCGACATCATCCGCGAACGCGTATTGGGTTACTTGGGCTTCCTCGGTTTGCACATCGACCAAGAAGCCAACCTGAAAGCCCGCTTCGGTAATGCCGGTGTAATTACCACGGCTGACAGCAAAGCTGTTGCTGTTGTGATTCCTACCAACGAAGAATTGATGATTGCACACGATACAGCCCGTCTGAGCGGCCTGTAATCCGTCATTATTGAAAACCTGCCCGCAAGGGCAGGTTTTTTGTTGTGTATAGATGAAGAAAATTTTGAGAATATATTGAGAAAAGCCGGTAAACATTACGTTTGCCGGCTTTTCCGTTTGATCCACTCGCAGTTTCTGCGAATTCTCTTTTAAGTATTTTTCATAGGGTTGCATGAATGCTATTTCTTACCATTCTTAATACCCTCACTCAACACCTGTTGAAAACGCTCGTAATCACAAAAGCCCTTTTCATCTTTTTCACAGCCTTTGAGCGTTAAAGCTGTTTGGTTTGGTGGTGTCGCTAAACTTAATGGCGTGGTGTTAATCAGCTGTTCGGTAGATTGATACACATAATCCAACTTAAATTTGAGCTTACCACTTGGTTTGTGCTTCCACACTTCAAATAGCAGCTTGCCACCGATTGGGATATTTTCCAATGAACCATCTAATTCATAAGGCTCAACACCTAATGCAGCCAGCAGAGCGACGATATTAGAATCGTGTCCAACCAATAAGTTAATTTTGTTTTCACTATTTAGCTGTTGCTGAATAAATGCCAATAACGGATATGATGCATTTTGTGCTAACGCTTCATTGTTTTTAAATAAAGTGCGGTAATATTCGTTTTTAATTTCGTTAATTGCGCGCCATTTTTCTAGGCTATCCACACGACCGTTTGCAATTTCGGAATCAGGCTTACCCACATAATGTGCGAGCAATAATGCACTGACAATTTTCTTCCCGGTGCTGATAGAACCCGTAATCTTGACCGACTTGCCGTCTTTGATACTGTATTCACCGACTTTTCCACCTAAATCACATTCGCCTTTTTGCAAGCAGTTTGGTGAATTTTTATAATCGATGATTTCACTCAATAGCGCATAATTTGGCGCTAATTTTTGCTGTAAAGCGGTTAAATCAACGTTATTTTTTGCAGATTCAATCAAAGCTTGGCTTGGATTGTGCGCCTGCGTGTTAAAAATTGGATCTTTTTCTGAACCAATTTCACCGTGATGTTGCAGTTGAACATTACAGCCCGCAAATGCACCAGAAACAATCGCTTGCCCTGTTGCAATGGTGCGTTGCACACCATTTGCATAAGCAAAAATGTCTTCGCCCGATGCACAACGTTCTGTTGTTAATAACCCTTTATCGGCCAGCCATTGACCTAAATACTGTCCGAAATAGGTTTCTAGCACCGTCCCTTTTGCAGTGAGATAGCCAGATGGTACATTCCATTTTGCCCATTCATAAGGGGAATATTTCGCCATTTCTTGCGGATCTTTTTCCACTGGTGAACGCAATCCGTGTCGGCTGAAAATCAATACTTTCTCTAATTCATAATCAGAACTTGAGGAAGTTTGACCATTTTCTGTTGCAAACGCACTACTTGCTAAAGCTGAGCCAAGCAAAAGTGCGGTGAATTTTAGGGTTATTTTTTTCATATTCGAGACCTAATCATTTAATGTTGAAATTGAGCTATAAAAATTCAAGGCATATTTGGTGCCGTAAACTAACACCATAAATACTGCAACAATATTGACTACCGCTTAATCAGTGCAATATTAAGAATGCTGATAGATAGGTTTAGAACTTATAACTGATGGTAAACAGCAAAGTCCTGCCTCGTGCGTAGTTGTTCAAGACGGAGCGTGTCGTGCCGCCATATTTGCCATTGCATAAACCGTTGGCATCGCATTCGACTTCCTCATCATCTAAACCGCCTTTTCTTTCAAATACGCTGAAATAGCGCTGAGTTGCGGCATCATTTGCGGCATCCAAAGGGTCGATATAGCGTTTATTGAACGCATTTTGAATGTCGAAACGAAGGATCAGGTTTTTCTTCGGTTCGTAATTGGCATAGAAATCAAAAATCAGCGGCTGTCTGTTGATGCTTTCTGTTTTTTTGATCACCCTTCTACCCATTTGATGTGAAGAGTAGGTATTGGCACCGGTTGTACCGTCAACAAATTCCTCCTCAGTCGTCGCCCGTGTACTTTTGCCGTAATAGCGCATAATGCCGCCGATGGTCAATTTGTTGCCCAACCATCGGGACCCTAATTCAAACCGACCATAATCTCGGGGTAAGCGTGAAATTTTGCTTAAGCCGTAGCCCTGTTTAATTTGGTCTTCTTTAGAAGAGTTGCGGGGCGATTCGCTGGCATCGCTATAATTGGTCGGCTGGTTGGTTTTTTGATATGCGTAAGACAGGGTTGTAAAAAAGCGGCCGAAATCATAGTTCATTTCCACTTCCAAACCATTTTTATGGACAGGTTTGGCGTAGTTTCGATGCTGGATAGAGTATTGCAGGCCGGTACTGGTTACCCAGCTGGGTGCTTTATCCAAATCCCACCATTTGCCATAAACATTGTGAATATAGTTGTTTATCCTGCTGCGATAGGCGACCAGTTTGAAACCCAATACATCGTCCGGCTTGAAAATCCCTTTTTTGAAGGTATTGAAGCCTATTTGGTAAGTATTGGCCTGTTCCGGCTTAAGGGCGGTATTGACGCCTGAGTCGCCGATTTGTGAAAAATACATTTCTTGAATATTCGGCATTCTATGCGTACGCGAATAGCTGATAAACGGCATAAAGTAGTCGTTGACATTGATGTTTAATGCCACCGAATGGTTTACCGCATGCTTTTTACCGGATTTGGTATAAACCGGTTCGTAAAGGTCGCAGCTTGGCGTGCAATGCTGTTTATAAATTTCAGAATTTTCTCCAAATGCTTTTTTAAAGTCTTCTTGGGTATTGAAGTAGTCGGTATATTCGCCCTTGTAGCGGTAATTGACCATATTGGCGCTGTAATTCAGTTGATAAATGCCTTTTTTCAAGGAAGTATCAAAATAGAACGTATTGAATTTTTGCTGGCCTGAAGGTTGCAATATGGTTGATTTCTGAGGAAATATTCCTTTGTCGCCTTTGAAGCGGCCTAAAAAGCTGTACAGGCCGGCATCTTGATCCGGGCCGTCGTAAAACAGGCTCAGCTCTTCCGGAAAGCGGTTTTTACTGTATTGGTTTTTAAAGAAATTGAAACCGACGGTGGCTTTTAAATCTGTTTTTTGGGGAAGTTTGAAAGAAAAGCTGTTGTTGATATCCAAAAGATTGGCTGTGTTTTTGGTTTCCAAATAATCAAGCAGTCCCCATCCTGAAAAACGTGAGTTTTTCGGATATTTTTGTTTTCCCAGATTATGGGCGGCCAATACGTTTAAATCGACATAATCGCCAATGTTTAAGTTGTAATTGGCTTGGTAGTTGCGGTTTTCTACTTTGCGGCTGCCGATACGGTTGTTCATGGTACGAAGCTGAAGATCCAGCTTGTTGTTGTCGTTTTCGTATTCCACTTTGACCAAATGGCTGTTTGAGCGTTGTTGCAGGCTGGTCGGGTCGATTGGAGTCAGGTCCCATTGCGGTGCTAAATTCTCTTTCCAGCTTCTTTCCAAATCATCAACATAATCTCTTTGCAAAACTTCAGGATCGTTATATTTTTTGGAGAAAGGGTAGTCCCAATAGCTTTTACCGACCGCATTGCGTTTGGAAAAGTCACGAACCCAGAGATTTTGTTCGTGGTCGAATTTCAATAAGTTGCTCTCAAAATATTCTTGTTTTTTACGGTCCAAATATTCCTCGCCAAAATTGCCGATACGCTGACCGCCGCCGCCCACTTTATAGTTTTGCTCAACATTACGGTGGCTGTAACCATATAACGCACCAAGGCGCGCACCGCTGTCAAACCATTTTTGTACCGCTCCGGTTGCCATAAAGTTGCTTTTGGTGCTGTTTGTGCCGGTCAATCCTTTGGTCAAGAGGCCGAAGGTATTGTTTCCGTGTACCACATCGTCTACCCGTAAAGTACGGAAATTGGCTGTACCGGATAAGGTATTGATGCCGTTGGCACCTGTGAAACTGCCTTTGGTTACATCCACGCCGGCAATAAAATTGGGATCCAGTGCCGTACCGAATTGCGAGGAGCTGCCGCTGCGTCCGGCATCGGCAGAAGTGGAATAGAAGGTTTGGGTGACGCCGTCAACCATCGTATTGACGCGTCCCAAACCGCTATCGCCACGGATATTGACCGCCAATACCCCCGATCCCTTGTCTTGTTGGGTGAAGACGCCGGGCATGCTCCGCACGATGGCATCGATGTTTTCGCTGGATTGATAAACGCGTTCACGCGAACTTTTGGCTTGGCCTTCGGTAAAAACTTTTTTTTCTTTGGCAATGTGTTTGCCTTTGACTTGAATTTCATCAAGCTCTTGAGTTGAAACCTCGTCTTCTGCGTGTGCGATACTTGTTATAGCCAGTAAAGATAATGTTAGTAGATTTAATTTGAAATTCGGATTCATGATAGTTACCTCAGAAACGAAGTCGCTACTTTATAACATATTATTAAACTTTACAAATATTTTGATAATGGTTTTTATTTGTTAAAAAATAAAGCAGATTCTTGTTTCAGGAGATAATCTACTCGCATATGATTCATCTGGTTGAAAAGATAAAGCAGGTCTGAATTTGAATCTGGTTGATCGAGAAGAAGGGAGATTTAATTGAATTTAAATAGTCGGAAGAAGAAAATTTGATTGCGATATGTGAATTGAGCCGTCGGTTTCAAATGAAACCGGTAAAAAAACATGAAATGCAAAATATAAAGTCAATATAGAAAGATTTGAAGTCAGTTGAAGAAAAGGCCGTCTGAAAATGATCTTTCAGACGGCCTTTATTGCTTTAAGCCTTATTCCGGACCGCGGAATGTGTCGTGGCAGGATTTACAGGTTGCACCGGTTTCGCCGTAAGCGGCTTTGATTTCTTCCAGTTTGCCGGTTTGGGCGGCGGCGTTGAGTTTCTCAACTGCTGCGACGAATTTTTCTTCTTCGGCTTTGAATTTTGCTGTGTCTGTCCAGATGGCAGGTAGGGCGCGGCCGTTGCCTTGAGGGTCGGATTCAAACAGGGTGAACGGTTTTTTGCTGTTTTCAGCAAAAGTGGCTGCAGCTTGTTTAAATTTCTCAACATCGTAAGGCTCTTCGTCTTTGACCATTTTGCCCATGCGGGTAAATTCAGGCATCATGGATTTGAACGCGGCCGTACGGTCTTCGGAAATAGGGCCTTTAGGCTGGGAAGGCGCGCCGCTTCCACCGCAGGCGGAAAGCGTAAGCGCCATTGCTGCCAGCGCAACTGGGATAAAACGGGTTTTCATATGGAGTGTGTCCTATTGTGATGATATGATTATCGTTAAATTTAGAATCAGCCGGCCAAACGCTCAGGCCGTCTGATAAGGCGTTATCATACCTTAAACCCAAGTCTGAAACGAGTATAGAAAGGAAACGATATGGCAATTTTGATTACCGGGGCATCGGCAGGATTCGGCGCGGCGATGTGCCGCACCTTTGTTGCGGCAGGCTATCATGTCATCGGCGCGGCAAGGCGCGAAGACAAATTGCAGCAGTTGGCAGAGGAATTGGGCGAGCAGTTTTACCCGTTGGAAATGGATGTTTCGCGTACGGAGTCGATTCAAAACGCTTTGAACAGCCTGCCCGAGCATTTATCCGAAATCGATTGTCTGATCAACAATGCCGGCTTGGCTTTAGGTTTGGATTCTGCCGATAAAGCCGATTTTGGCGATTGGGAAACCATGATTCAAACCAATATCATCGGCCTGACTTTTCTGACCCGCCAGATTTTGCCGCAAATGGTAGCGCGCAAACAGGGCTACATCATCAATTTGGGTTCGATTGCCGGCAGTTATGCTTATTCAGGCAGTAATGTCTATGGTGCGACCAAGGCTTTTGTGCGCCAATTCAGTATGAACCTGCGCGCCGAATTGGCAGATAAAAATATCCGCATTACCAATATCGAACCGGGTTTGTGCGGCGATACCGAGTTTTCCAATGTCCGTTTCAAAGGCGACGATCAGCGTGCGGCCGAGGTTTATGAGAATGTTGAGTTTATCCAGCCGCAAGATATTGCCGATACCGCGTTGTGGCTTTATCAGCGTCCGGCGCGGATGAACGTCAATTCCATCGAAATCATGCCGGTTGCCCAGACCTTTGCAGGCATGAAAGTTTACCGCGATGAGCCTGCTCCGGTGAAGGAAGAAACGTTTGAAAAACAAAGCATGTCTTTGTTTGGAAAAATTAAATCTTGGTTTAAGTAATCGGCATCAGGCCGTCTGAACGTTTCAGACGGCCTCTTTGTTATCTGAAATTGAACAAACACGTTATAATGTAATTTTTTATTAACAAGGCCGTCTGAAAGGCTGTTTCAGTTATGAACGCAATCAAACAAAAAATCTTAGAACAAGCGCAGCGCGATGGCGTACAGGTAACTGCATTGCGTGAGCAAGTGCTTGATATTGTTTTGAAACAAAGCGGCGTGATTAAAGCCTACAACGTTCTGTCGCAGATGCAGCAGCAAAGCGAGGGCGTGGTTGCGCCGCCGACTGCCTACCGCGCCCTTGATTTTTGGGCGGAGCAGGGAGTTTTGCACAAAGTGGCGGCGGTCAACGGCTATATTCTGTGCAGCCATGCGCAGCACGAGTGCAACGACCATTGCCATGACCATGAAGAAGCCGAAGCGCACCACAGCGCGTTTATTTTGGTTTGCACCGAATGCGGTACGGCAGATGAGCAGACCTTGAGCCAAGAATGGGCGGCATTGCGTGCAGGCGTGGCCGAAACCGGTTTCTCATTAAAAGAAGAACATGTTGTTTTAACAGGAATTTGTAAAAAATGTCAGAAGTAAAAAAGACTAAAGTCCACCTGATTTCAGGCTTCCTCGGAACAGGCAAAACCACTGCACTCAAGAGTCTGATGGCGCAAAAAGACCCGAATGAAAAATGGGTCATCATCGTCAACGAATTTGGCGAAATCGGCATTGACGGCGCCGTCTTGAGCGACAATGGTATTCCCGTGGCAGAAATTGCCGGCGGCTGTTTGTGCTGTACTGCCGGAGCACAAATGGGTACGACCGTACAAAAAATGCTGCGCGACGCCCAACCCGACCGCTTGATGATTGAAGCCAGCGGCCTGGCGCACGCTGCCAGCGTTATCGACGAATTGAAAGCCAAGCCGCTCGACAGTATGCTGGAAATCGGCGCCGTTTTTACCGTTGTCGATCCACGTCAATTCATTAATCCCGATTACGCGCAACAAGCCTTGTATAAAGACCAAATCGGTATTTGCGACGTATTGGTCGCCAGCAAAACCGACTTGTGCACGCCAGAGCAGCTGGCCGAGTTTCACGATAAAGCGGCCAAGCTGTTCCCGCCTAAAGCCAAAGTGGTTGAAGTACAAAATGCACAACTCGACATCCAATGGCTTGATATTCCCGTTGTCGAAAAATCGCGCTACCGCCTCAAGGCCCTGCCTGACAACACCATGGGCTTCCAGTCTCAAGGCTTCACTTTCCCTGCCGGACGTGATTTCGACGGCGAAAAACTGACCGATTTCTTCAACGACCTGCCTAAATTTACAGACGGCCTCGTCCGCGCCAAAGGCGTGTTCCAAGTGCTCGGTACATGGGTGTGGCTCAACTGGGTGGACGGTCAATGGGGTGCAAACCAAGTTTCATGGCGCCGCGATTCCCGCTTTGAGCTGATTGCCAAATCGTTTGACGCGGATTTGATTGAGAAGAAATTGCAGGAGGCGTTGGAGAAGTAAATCATCGGCCAAACGCTTATTAATTCGTTACTATATGCAGTCTGAAGTCAGCGGTTTCAGACGGCCTTCAAATCAAAAAAATAGAGGAACACTTAACCATGTGGCGTTATATCTTTCATCGTTTGCTCCTTTTGATTCCCACGTTGTTGGGGATTTTGGCGATTACCTTCGCCGTGATTCAGTTTGTTCCCGGTGGTCCGGTGGAGCAGATGGTTCAGCAGCTGACGCAGGGTACGGTTGGTGGTGAGACGGCGGGACGCAGTATTCCCGGAACTTTGGCTAAAAACGGCAACCGCATCAGTGCAGAAGATTTGGCCGCGCTGAATGCTTTGTACGGTTTCGACAAGCCGCCTGTGACGCGTTTTGTTGATATGGTATGGAAATTCGCCCGTTTTGATTTGGGCGAGAGCTTTTTCCATCACCAAACTGTATTTGAGCTGGTAAAAGAGAAAATGCCAGTATCGATGAGTTTGGGTTTGTGGACGTTTTTCCTGACTTATTTGATATGTATTCCGTTGGGTATTGCCAAGGCGGTCAGGGATGGCAGCCGATTCGATACGATTACGGGTATGATCATTTTGGTCGGCTATACCGTACCGCCGTTTGTCTTGGGTTTGGTGTTGCTGGTATTGTTTGGCGGCGGCAGCTTTTTTGCCTGGTTCCCGCAGGGCGGCTTGGTCGGCGATGATTTTGATACGCTTTCTTGGGCAGGTAAAGTCAAAGATTATTTGTGGCATATGGCTTTGCCGATTACTGCTTCGGTGGCAGGCAACTTGGCGGTCATGACCGTATTGACGAAAAACGTGTTCCTTGAAGAAATCCGCCGTCAATATGTATATACCGCGCGAGCCAAGGGTTTGCCTGAGAAGCAGATTTTGTGGAAGCATATTTTCCGTAATGCCATGATTCCTCTGATTACCGGTTTCCCGGCCGCATTTATCGGCGCATTCTTTACCGGAAGCCTATTGATTGAAACGCTGTTCTCGCTGGACGGGTTGGGTTTGTTGTCTTACGAGGCTGTGATGAAACGCGATTATCCTGTCGTAATGGGTACGCTGTATGTGTTCACGCTGATGGGGTTGTTGGCTAAATTGGTGTCGGATATTTCTTATTCGTGGGTCGATCCGCGCATTCACTTCGGCGGACAGAAATAAGGCCGTCTGAAAATATCTTCAATCCATTATTAAAGAATGTTTCGAACCATGAAAAAGAAAAAATCTACTTCAAACCCTACTTGGCAAGCCTTTAAGCAGCATAAGCGCGGTTGGTTGGCTTTGCGGATTTTAGCCGTTTTGTTTGTCGTCACTTTGCTTGCGCCTTTGTGGAGCAACGACAAACCTTTGTGGATACGCTATCAGGGCGAGTATTTCTTCCCCTTGGTAAACGAATACAACGAAACCACATTTGGCGGCGATTTCGATACGCCTGCGGATTATCTAGATCCGCTTATCCGCCACAACATTACTTCAGACGGCAATTTTGCCCTTTACCTGCCCAATCCTTACGATGCCGATACCTTGAACGATTTTGATACGGCACCCGATCCGGCCAAACCGTCTGAACGGCATATCTTGGGAACGGACGACCGCGGCCGCGACCTGTTGGCGCGCTTGGTTTACGGTTTCCGCGATTCGCTGTTGTTTGCCTTGGTGTTGACCGTGGTGACTACCGTAATCGGCGTGGTTGCAGGCGCGGTGCAGGGTTATTTCGGCGGTAAAACCGACCTTCTGATGCAGCGTTTTATCGAGGTTTGGGGCGGTATGCCGGAGCTGTACCTCCTGATTATCCTGTCTTCGTTCTTTAATCCGGGGCTGTTGATTTTGCTGGTGTTGCTGTCGCTTTTCGGCTGGATGGGCTTGTCCGACTATGTCCGTGCCGAGTTTTTGAAAAACCGTCAGACCGATTATGTTTTGGCGGCGCGCGCGATGGGCGTGAGCAACCGTGAAATCATGTGGCGCCATATCCTGCCCAACAGCTTGACGCCGGTATTGGCCTTCCTGCCTTTCCGTATTTCCGGTGCCGTACTCGCCCTGACCAGTTTGGACTTTTTGGGCTTGGGCGTACCTGCCTCACAGGCAAGTTTGGGCGAGTTGCTGGCGCAAGGCAAAGACAACTTGGACGCGTGGTGGATCGGCCTGTCTGCCGTTGCTACGCTGACGGTGATGTTGCTTTTGCTAGTCATGATTGGCGAAGGTTTGCGTCAGGCATTTGACGTACGCGCACGCAGTTAATTGCTTTTCTAAAGCGTGAAGAGGATGGGCGGAAAAGCCTGTCCTGCATTCTCAGGGCCGTCTGAAAAGTTTCAGACGGCCTCATCCATTCGTTTGAATCATTAAAAACCATGAATCAAGAAATCACATTTCTTACTCTTTTTCTGCTCGGCTTTTTTGGCGGAACGCATTGTGTCGGCATGTGCGGCGGATTGAGCAGCGCATTCGCTTTGCAGCTGCCGCCCCATTTAAACCGAATCGGGCTGATTGCATTGTTGAACTTGGGGCGCATCAGCAGTTATGTCGTCATTGGCCTGTTGGTCGGCTTGGTCGGGCAGGTCGGCATTTCCTTGGACGATACGCGCGCGGTTCAAAACGGTTTGTATATTGCCGCCAATGTTTTGCTGCTTCTGCTCGGTCTGTATCTTGCCGGTATTTCCACTGCCGCAACCAAAATCGAAGGCATCGGCAAACCGATATGGAAACGCCTGAATCCTTTGTTAAACAAATTGCTGCCGATTAAATCCGTACCTGCCTGCTTCGGCGTGGGCGTGCTTTGGGGCTGGCTACCTTGCGGTTTGGTGTACAGCGCGTCTTTGTATGCTTTGGGCAGCGGCAATGCCTTGCACGGCGGGCTGTATATGCTGGCGTTTGCATTGGGAACCTTGCCGAACCTGCTTGCAATGGGTATATTTGCAGCGCAGTTGAAAACCTTTCTGCAAAAACGCATGGTTCGTTTGTGCGCTGGACTGTTGGTGGCAGGATGGGCAATATGGCGCTTGGCCGTATTTGCGATGGGGCAAATCGGGTAAGGTAAAAAGGTTTTATTTAGTTTGTTGTTTTGCAATTAAAAAGGCCGTCTGAAAGATTTTCAGACGGCCTTTTCACAAGAAAGATTAATGTATTAAATTCCAAGCCATCTTGGCGGCAATCAGCAGCAACATAATACCGAAGGCGATTTTGAGTTTTCGGGCGGGCAGCTTGTGCGCCGTTTTTACGCCGAGCGGCGCAAAGAGGATGGTGGCAATGCTCAATATGGCCACGGCCGGAAGATAGATAAAGCCTGCCGCGCCTTCAGGCAGGTTGGCTATATGCAAACCGTTGGCAAAATAGCCAATGGTGCCGGCAATCGCAATCGGCCATGCTAAACCTGAAGATGTGCCGATGGCACGGTGCGCCGGAAAGTTGCAATACAGTAGAAATGGAACGGATAGCGAACCGCCGCCGATACCGACCCAGCTTGAAGCCGCACCAAAAAGCGTGCCGACGGCTGTCAGGCCGGGGAGGGCAGGCAGGGTGCGCGAAGGTTTGGGTTTGGAATCGCGTAGGGTTTTGAGTGCGATAAAGGCAAGAAATGCAATAAAGAAAACCTGCAAAGCCAGCGTCGGCATATATTTTGCCGACACCGCGCCGAGGAGTACGCCGAGTATCATGCCCGGCGTCATCCGTCGGACGGTCGTCCAATCGATGGCGTGCTTTTTATGTTGGGCGTACATACTGGAGAAGGTGGTAAATACCATGACGGCAAAGGAAGTGCCGATGGCAAGGTGCTGGGCATAGGGGTGGCCGCCTATGCCTTGCAGTTGCAAAGCCCATAAGACAACGGGAACAATCAACGTGCCGCCGCCTACGCCGAACAGTCCGGCAATAAAGCCCGCCGCGCTGCCGACGGCGAGCAGGGCAAGGATGATGTCCCAAGACCACATTTCAGACGGCCTTGTCGTGTTTGTGAGTTTTGTGGCGTTTTTTAAACCAACGGATAACTGCCATCACATAACCGGACAGGCTGTAACCAAGGAAAAACAGGAAGAGGACGAGCGAAGGTTTCCAGTTGATGAGCAGCAGTACCAACACGGCAAGCACCATGCCCATGAACGGCACTTGGCGGCGGATATTGATTTCTTTGAAGCTCCAAAACGGAATCTGCACAATCATGGAAATACCGGCAAACAGGGTAATACCCAATGCCCACCAATGCACGCCGGGGAAGCGTTCAAAGCTGTGATTGACCCAAATCAGGCCGACAATCAACGCAGCGGCGGTCGGGCTTGGAACGCCGATAAACCAGCGTTTATCGACTTTGCCGATGAGCGTGTTGAACAGCGCCAAACGCAGGGCGGCGCAAGCGCAGTAGATAAAGGCGACGGAATAACCGATTTTGCCAAACTGCCAAAGTTGCCATTTGTAGGCAATCAGGGCAGGCGCCACGCCGAAGCTGACCATATCGGCAAGACTGTCGAGCTGTTCGCCAAACGTGCTCTGGCTGTTGGTCAAACGAGCAACGCGTCCGTCCATGCCGTCGAGCAGCATGGAAAGGAAAACTGCAATCGCCGCCGTTTCATAACGTCCGTGCATGGACTGGGTAATGGCAAAAAATGCGCAAAACAGTGCGGCGATGGTAAAGGAATTGGGCAGCAGGTAAATGCTGTTTTTGCGAATGGAGTTGCGTGGAGGAATCGGATTTTCTGTATTTTGTGCGTTGTCCATAATGTTTCCGTATATGCTGCGTGTGCAGATGAGGCATTATACCGCATTGGCAGGTTAAGGATTTTTAAAAGGCAGACATAGTTTCACTTTATCGGCATAAGGTTTCAGACGGCCTTTATTTTGTCAGTCAAACAACTCGCCCTGCGCCTGCTCTTTGGTCACGCGTACGTCGGTTTCGCCGTCGGCAAAAGTGATATGCAGTTTTTGCCCTTGCTTCAACGTATCGGCATTGCGGATAACTTGTCCGCGTGTATTTTTGACGACCGAAAAGCCTCGTTCCAGAATATGTTGCGGCGATACGGCTTCGAGCAATGCGGCTTGGGCAGTCAGGCTTTGACGGCAGTGGGCAAGCAGCTGGTGGAAGGAATGTGACAGGGCCGTCTGAAAGCGGTCGATATTTTGTGTGTAAACGGAAACATCAGGACGGCAATGTTTCAGGGTTTGGGTTTGGCGTTCAAAACGGGCGGTATGGGCACGGAGGTTTTGCGTCATCGAGTAAGACAGCATTTGCGCCAGCTTGCTGATTGAGGCACGCTGCTCGTCAAGTTTTTGGCGCGGATGACGGATTTGTCGTGAGAGCCAGTCGAGTTTTTGGCTGGCATCGAAATAGCGTTGTTCCAAAACGGTTTTCAGACGGCCTTGTGCTTGGGCGAGGCGGTGTAGCGATTCTTGGCGGTTGGGGCTGACCAGCTCTGCCGCGCCGGTTGGTGTCGGTGCGCGCACGTCGGCAACAAAATCGGCGAGCGTGAAATCGGTTTCGTGTCCTACGCCGCTGACGACCGGAATCGCGCAGGCTTCGATGGCGCGTACGACCGGCTCTTCATTAAACGCCCACAAGTCTTCAATGCTACCGCCGCCGCGACAGACAATCAGTACGTCACATTCGGCACGTTGCGAAGCGGTTTTAATCGCTTGGGCAATTTGCAACTCGCTGCCTGTGCCTTGTACGGGCGTCGGATAAATGATAACGGGAATTTCGGGCGCGCGGCGGTTTAAGGTGGTCACGACATCGCGCAAAGCCGCCGCCGCCAGGCTGGTGACGATGCCGATACATTGCGGACGGGCAGGCAACGGTTTTTTGCGTTCCGCTGAAAATGCACCTTCCGCCTGCAACTGCGCCTTCAATCGCTCATAGGCTTCGTAAAGCTGCCCCAAACCTTTGAGCCGCACCTCATTCACAGTAATCTGAAATTCGCCCCGCGCTTCATAAATACTGATTTTTCCTGATACTTCGATATGGTCGCCTTCTTTCAAAGGCTGCGCCAAGCGCATGGCCGCACCCTTAAACATCGCGCAACGCACCTGCGCGCGGCTGTCTTTGAGCGAGAAATAATAATGTCCGCTGGCGGCACGGGTCAGATTAGATACTTCGCCCGCAATCCACAAGCCTGCGAGATGGTCTTCCAGCAAGGCTTTGGCTAGGGCGTTCAGTTCGGATACGGAAATGGAGGAGGGCGCGAAGAGTTCGGACATTACGAAACAGGAAAAATTTTGGAAAGTTGAATTATAAGGGTTTTAGAGCGATTCGTTGTATTCGTTTTATGAAACTTGCGCCCTTTGTTTTAATATTATCAAAGCCGCATGTTCAGACGGCCTTGTCTGGGCGGGCTTGTGTTATATTATCGTTTGATTTTCGCTTCAAAAGCCGTGCGTATGCCCAAACTCCACCAAATTATCGAACGCCATTGGCAATCCCCCAATCCGTTTCTGTCTTTGCTGTTAAAACCATTGTCCAAGCTGTTTGCCAAAATTGCGGAGAAACGGCGCGATGATTTTGTTTCAGGCCGTCTGAAAAGCGAAAAATTGCCTGTGCCTGTGGTGGTGGTCGGCAATATCCATGCAGGCGGAACAGGGAAAACGCCGATTGTTGCCGCGCTGGTGTCGGGTTTGCAGGAAAAGGGCGTTAAGGTCGGCATCATCAGCCGAGGTTATGGGCGCAAGAGTAAGGCGGTGCATGTATTGAATACAGCCAGCAGCGCGGCAGATGCAGGCGACGAACCTTTATTGCTGTTTCGCCAAACCGGTGCGCCGACGGCAGTAGGCAGCAGCCGTGCAGAAGCAGGCAGGGCATTGCTTGCGGTGCATCCGGAGCTTGAATTGATTGTGGCCGACGACGGCTTGCAACATTATGCCTTGCAACGCGATATGGAAATTGCCGTCTTTCCGGCGGCGGATACTGGGCGCACCAATTTGGATTTACTGCCCAACGGCAGCTTGCGCGAACCTTTGTCTCGGTTGGCTTCCGTTGATGCGGTCGTCGTTAGTGGCGGAAAAGCAGATAAGGCATTCAGGCCGTCTGAAAATATGTTTGCCAGCCATATTGAAACAGGGCAGATTTACCGTTTGAACAGGCCGTCTGAAAAATTGGATTTGGCGGGTTTGGGAAATCAAACCGTCGCCGCCGTCGCCGGTATCGCCAAACCGGAGCGTTTTTTCAATACGTTGCAAAGCATGAATATCGCTTTGAAACAAACCGTTGCCCTGCCTGATCATGCAGATATTACGGTAGCGGATTTGCCCGACGCAGATGTAGTGATTCTCACGGAAAAGGATGCGGTCAAATTTTCAGATGGCTATGGCCTGAATCATGTGTGGGTCTTGCCTGTTTATGCGATAATTAAGCCGGACTTGGCGGCGTTTGTATCCGCGAATGTTTCAATCTAAATGCTTATAGATGTTTCACAGATGTTTTAAAGATGGTCTTCAAACTACGCGATAGGAGTAAATCATGAAGTTAAAATATTTGTTGGTCGCTTGTGCAGCTTTATTTGTATCCACTCAAAGTCTGGCTGCCAAACCAAGTGATGAATCTGCAATGAAATGGTTGGAGATTCAAGGGATAAGCAATAATTATAGCGAGAAAGTGCAACGTTCTTTGGAGATGGTGAATAAAGAGGACAATGAGCGCTTGTTAACGATGACGCCCAAAGCTCAAAAAGCGCAGATGAAGGCGGTCATCAGCCGTTATATGAAAAACATGCAAGATGATTTGAGCCGCCCTGAGTTGAAAAAACAATGGTTGGATGAAGAAAAGCGTGCCGTACAGAAAGTATTTACACAAGAAGAAGTCGATGTGCTCAACCGCTTTTTCTCTTCCCCTCGGGGCAAGGGTATTTTGAAAAAAGTCAATCATCTCAGACAGCATGGCGGAGATATTGATAATGTGCTGAGCCAAGCAGACGTGGACAGCATGGCAAAATTGTTTGAGCATGGGGCCGGTAAGTCTGCATTTGAAAAGATGGAACGTTTCGACAAATTGAATGATGAGATTATTAAAAAGACAATGAGCAACAACTATATCAACGCAAGCAGGAAATATACGCCCGCTTTTGAGGCGCAAACGCGCGATATTTTATGTAAGGACAATAAACATTCTTCGGAATGTGCCAAATAATGTCCAGGCCGTCTGAAAATATTGATATTTATTAAGTAGGTAAAAAAATGAAATTAAAAACTTTATTGTTGCCTTTTGCTGCTTTGGCCTTGTGTGCCAATGCGTTTGCCGCACCGCCCAGTGATGCGTCGCTGGAGCGTTTGTATAAAGTACAGAAGGCAGATTTAATATTTGATCAAGTTTTTCAAGATTCTGAAAAAATAGTCATGAGTTTTCCGCAAGTACAAGAAATGTTAACTAATGCTCCAGAGAGTAAGCAACGTCAGCTGAAAGCAGTGATGAGCAAATATTTACGTCAGATGTATGCTGAGATTCGAACGCCTGCAGTATATGCGGAGCTGCGCCAAATAACATTGGACGGTATGAAAACTGTTTATACACAAAAAGAAGTAGATGCCATGATTGATTTTTACAGTAGTCCCGAGGGGCAATCTATTTTAAATAAAACATCGCGTTATATGGAAGCTTCCGTAGTGCCAGTTATGGTACTAATACATAAAAAAACCGAAAGATTCAGCCAAGAAAACCTTCCTAAGTTGGAGAAGGATTTTTATCAAATAATGTGTGGAGGGAAAAATCCTGCCTCTACTTGTGCTAAGGCATCAAACAAGTAGAGTGAATAAATATAAAATGGCGGCCGATGTGGTCGATATAAACGAAAGACCGTCTGAAAACGAGTGCAGCAAGTTTCGCCAAAACGAGCAAAGTGATTTTCGCTAATACCATCAAACCCGAAAGTAAACCCCATGGAAAAAAAATTCTTAGACATCCTCGTTTGTCCTGTGACCAAAGGCAAACTCGAATACCATCAAGACAAACAGGAATTGTGGAGCCGTCAGGCG
>ERZ773024.233-NODE-233-length-21004-cov-3.415724_pt1 | contig 21004 bp, 20 predicted proteins | sample MGYA00511667_ERZ773024 | MGnify/ENA primary metagenome ERZ773024 (study PRJEB29015, sample SAMEA2738117) | human oral metagenome | biome: human oral; feature: human-associated habitat; material: saliva | place: China | collected 2258 ... | reverse complement strand
AAAATTATATTTTAAGTACGTTAAATGAGTATCAATTTATTTTTGTATCTCCGGAGATGCTGCAAGCACCAAGATTCTTTAAGCAATTATCGAAGCTCGAAATAGGCTTACTCGTTGTCGATGAGGCGCATTGTATATCACAGTGGGGATATGACTTTAGAAGTGATTATTTATTTATCGGTAAGATGAGAAAGAGTTTGAAAAATCCTAGAACATTGGCGTTAACTGCAACGGCTACGACTCAAGTGGTTCATGATATTTATACTTTCTTAGGATTAGATCAGAACAAAACGACGTATTTCCAAGGGCATGCTTTCTTGAAGAACCGTGAGATTGATGTCATTTCGGTTGAAGGACTTCGCAGTAAGATGCTTTCTGAAATATTAAAGCGTGTGGATTTTCCTTGTATCGTGTATGCCTCAACGATTAAAGAGATTGAAGGGTTAAAAGAATCACTCCAAGAGGAAGGATTTACAAAAATCGATACTTTCCATTCCAAGAGACATAGTAGCGACCGCCAAACGATTCAACAGAAATTCTTTAGAGGAGAAGTGAATATCTTATTAGCAACGAGTGCTTTTGGGATGGGAATTAACCAGTCAAATATTCGCACGATTATTCATTACCAACTTCCTCAAACGCTTGAAGATTATGTGCAGCAAATTGGACGAGCAGGACGTGACTTAGAATTTAGTCGCTGTATTGCTTTTGTGCATCCTAATGATTTTCCTGAGATGGAACGTAAAATTGGACGCTCCTTTGATGTGGAGAATGAAGAAGAAAACGAAATTCATCAAAATATTAAAGAGATTGCAAAAGCTTTTCGTTGGAATAACGTACAACAAAAGGAATTTATGCAACTTCAACGGGGCCGTAAATTAAAACAATTGGAGCAAATAGAAGAGTTTGCTACAACATCGATGTGTAAAGAACAGTATTTAGCACAATTTTTTGGCGAAAAACGTACAGAGGCTTGCGGTAAATGCAGCAGTTGCAGACATCTAGATTTATTTTTACTGGAAATAGGAACTAGGTGGAATGAAATGGAAAGTCGTAAAAATTCCTTTGAGGAAAGCTTTAAGAAATTATTTAATCTCTGACAAAATAGAGTGATTTTTTGAGAAATTATGCTACAATAGTACTAAAGTAAAAGTTTGCCCTGAGTGTAAGAATATGCTATATTGTGTAGTGAATTGACTGAGGATAGCATTGGGTCAAATTAGGAGGATTTTGAATGAGCGATAACTTTAATAATAATGAAGATTTAAATCAAACAGAAGAACAACCATGGGAAAGAAAATTTGGCGAAGAAGAGAATTTAAAGAACCGTCAATTTTCTCGTAGTGCTAGAAACTCAGGTGGAAAAGCAGTAGCACCATTATCAAATGTTTTATTATTTGTATTCTTAATTGTCATTGTAGCACCAGTATTATTTATGATGTGGTTCTCAATTAGCAATAATAGCAATCAAGTGAAACCTAGAACTGCTGATGATGTGATGTTAACGAAGACTGTTGAAACGACAACAGCAACTCCAGAAACAACAGCTGCTACAACAAAACAAGAGGCTACAACAACAGCTCGCGAAGCTACAACAACAGCTCCTCGTCAAGCTGAACAAACGCAACAAACACCAACAACTCAAGCGCAACAACAAAACGGTAACTACGGTACTTACACAGTTAAGGCTGGAGATACTTTATACCGTATCGCAGTAAATCATGGTATGGATGTTGCAACATTAAAACAAATTAATGGTCTTACAGGAGATAACATTGCTCCAGGAACTACATTAAAAGTAGCACAATAATATACGACTAAAATACAAGAAGTCTGAGACGCAAGACGTTTCAGGCTTTCTTTTTGAGAAGGAGAGAGAGTATGCAAGTTGCAATTGATGGACCAGCTTCATCTGGTAAAAGTACAATTTCGAAATTAATTGCTAAAGAAACCAATTTTCTTTATTTAGATACGGGTGCAATGTATCGTGCAACCACTTTAGCATTTTTAAGAAATCATATTTCTGTTGATGATGAAAAGGCGATTGAAAAATTATTAGAACATTTAGAAATCAGCTTTAAAAATACTGAAGATGGCCAACTCGTCTTCTTAAATGGAGAAGATGTCACTCGTGAAATTCGTGATCTGGAAGTGACAAGAAATGTATCTGAAGTTTCTGCAATTAAAGCAGTTCGAGTGAAACTTGTTCAAATGCAACGTGAGATTGCTGAAAATCATTCAATTATTATGGATGGTCGAGATATCGGAACAGTGGTACTTCCTAATGCGGAATTAAAGATTTTCTTAGTGGCTTCTGTTAAAGAACGCGCGCTTCGCCGTTATAGAGAAAACCAAGAGAAGGCTATTGAGTTATCTTTAGAAAAATTAGAAGAAGAAATCGCGCATCGTGACTTTTTAGATAGCACTCGTAAGGAATCTCCTTTGAAAAAAGCGGATGATGCAATTGAAATCGATACAACAAGCCTATCAATTCAAGAAGTTGTTTCTAAAATTACGAATCTTATCCAAGAAAAGTTAACGAATTAACCAGTTTTTGCAAAAAAATACTAGAATTCGTTTTCATTTAGTGGTATGATTGTAAGTGGATAAAAAGTTTGATTTTACACAAAAATCAAACTTTGTGTTCGTATGAATTGTCGCGCTTAGGAGGAAGTCACATGTCAGAATTACAAACAATGCAAGATGCGCTAGATATCGTTAAAGATATTCAAATCGGAGATTTAGTACAAGGTGAAGTATTAACTCTACAAGATAAACAAGCCATCGTCGGAATTATCGGTGGAGGAGTTGAAGGGGTTATTCCTTTCAATGAATTATCAACATCACCAGTAGAACGTGTAGAAGACGTTTTAGCTGTGGGAGATGTCGTTGATTTAGTAGTCATCAAACAAATCAAAGATAAAGAAAATGGAAGTTTCTTACTTTCTAAAAAACGTGTAGATGCACGTAAAGTTTGGGAAGAAATTCAAGCTAAATTCGATAACAAAGAAATCATCGAAGCTCCAGTTGTGGATGCTGTTAAAGGTGGTTTAGTAGTGGATGCAGGAGTTCGTGCTTTCGTACCAGCTTCAATGGTATCAGACCACTATGTTGATAACTTAGCTCAATTCAAAGGCCAAACATTAGCTTTTGAAATCGTGGAAATCGAACCAAGCGAAAATCGTTTAATCTTATCACGTAAAAACTTAGTTGCAGCTGAAAAAGCAGCTAAGCGTGCAGCTGTATTTGAAGCAATTCAAGAAGGTTCTGTAGTGACTGGTAAAGTAGCTCGATTAACAAACTTTGGTGCATTTATCGACTTAGGTGGTGTGGATGGATTAGTTCACATCTCACAAATCTCTCACGAGCACGTTGCGAAAGCAAGCGACAAATTAAAAGTTGGCGAAGAAGTTCAAGCTAAAGTCATCTCTGTGGATCCAGAAAGTGGACGTGTATCATTATCAATTAAAGATACATTAGCAGGACCATGGGATAACATTGAAGAACGCGCAGCAGTTGGTTCTGTATTAGATGGTTTAGTAAAACGTCTAACTACATTTGGAGCATTTGTTGAATTATTCCCTGGAGTAGAAGGATTAGTTCACATCTCACAAATTGCTCACCAACATATTGCAACACCACACGAAGTTCTTAAAGAAGGTCAAGAAGTTCAAGTGAAAGTTCTTGAAGTTCATCCAGAACAACAACGTATTTCTTTAAGTATTAAAGCTTTACAAGAAGCTCCAAAACCTGAAAAAGAAGAAGTTGAAGAAGTGGTTGAAGAAACATACGAATTACCTGAAGAAGATGTTTCATTCTCTTTAGCAGATCGTTTAGGAGATCAACTTTCTGAACTTAAAGTTGAAGAATAACAATAAGATATAAGTTAAGTGGAAATAGTCTGGACTGGTTCCAGACTATTTTTATGATAGAATTAGAGATAAAGGAGGAATAGTATGTCAACACCAGTTATTGCCGTTGTAGGAAGACCAAATGTCGGAAAATCTACAATTTTTAACCGTATTGTCGGAGAACGTATCTCTATTGTAGAAGATATCGCCGGAGTCACTCGTGACCGTATCTATTCTGAAGGTGAGTGGTTAGGTCACTCATTTAATATTATTGATACAGGTGGAATTGATATTACGGATGAACCGTTTATGTCAAATATCCGTATGCAAGCAGAAATCGCGATGGAAGAAGCCGATGTCATTATCTTCCTTACAAGTGTGAAAGAGGGCGTGACAACGACAGATGAACACATTGCCAAACTGCTCTATCGTACGAATAAGCCAGTTTTACTTGCTGTGAACAAAGTAGACAATCCTGAATTACGTTCTGAAATTTTTGATTTCTATGCATTAGGGTTTGGTGAACCATTCCCAATTTCAGGAAGTCATGGATTAGGACTTGGAGATTTATTGGATGCAGCAGTTAAAGCGTTCCCTGAAGATAAGGATGACGAAGAGGATAAAGATGTTATTAAATTTAGTTTTATCGGTCGTCCAAACGTAGGGAAATCAAGTCTAGTCAATGCGATGCTTGGAGAAGAGCGTGTGATTGTATCTAATGTTGCAGGAACGACTCGTGATGCCATCGATACAACATTTGAAGACGAAGAAGGTACTAAATTCAAGATGATTGATACTGCCGGTATTCGTAAAAAAGGTCGTGTCTTTGAATCAACTGAAAAATATAGTGTCTTACGTGCCTTAAGAGCGATTGAACGAAGCGACATTGTTTGTGTGGTCTTGAACGCCGAAGAGGGAATTCAAGAACAAGATAAGAAGATTGCGGGATATGCTCATGAAGCGGGTAAGGGTGTCGTTATTTTAGTGAATAAATGGGATACGCTTGAAAAAGATAATTCGACTTATAAAGAATTTGAAGATAAGATTCGTCAAGAATTCTTATACTTGTCTTATGCTCCGATTATTTTTGTATCTGCGAAGACAAAACAACGTCTTACAAAAATTCCACCAATCTTAAAAGAGATTCACGAAGTTCGTTCACGTCGTATTTCATCTTCTGTATTGAATGATGTATTAATGGATGCAATCGCGATGAACCCAACACCAACAGATAAAGGGAACCGTTTGAAGATTTACTATATGACGCAAGTAGCGATTCAACCACCAACATTTGTAACCTTTGTAAATGATGTTGAATTGATGCATTTCTCATATGAACGTTTCTTAGAAAACCGAATTCGATCAGCATTTGGCTTTGAAGGAACACCAATTCATATGATTACGCGCCAAAGAAAGTAAAATAATTCATATAACCCTTATAAAACAAGATATAAAACATTGAAACTATAGAGTTTGAATGGTATAATCTAGAGGAAATCAAAACTAATTTTCGATTTCCAGACAAGTTGGACCACTCAACGAACTCTGATAGAAATTCTTATTTGACGGAGGTGAAACTAAAATGGCTAACAAAGCAGAATTAGTAGATCGCGTTGCTAAAAAAACGCAATTAACAAAGAAAGATGTTTCAGCAACAGTTGAAGCGTTATTCGAAACAATTCAAGAAGCTTTAAAAGCAGGTGAAAAAGTTCAAGTTATCGGATTTGGTAACTTCGAAGTTCGCGAACGCGCTGCTCGTAAAGGACGTAACCCTCAAACAGGTAAAGAAATCAAAATCAAAGCTTCTAAAGTTCCAGCATTCAAAGCTGGTAAAGCTCTTAAAGATGCAGTTAAAAAATAATTCCTCTGAATTATTTTTCATAGCATGAAGTTTTGTTTGGTGTTATATTAGAGGTAACTCTATATAACACCTTCTTTTTTTGGTGTGAAACTTCAATAGTATACATATTTAAATGCAGCTTAAGTATACATATTTAAATGCAGCTTATCTGCTAAAGGAGACATTATGACACAAGTAATTGAAGCGATTGAACAAGCCTTACAAGAACAAGATATTGATAAAGTCTATGAACACTATCATCAATTTTTTGACAATTTTGACCCAGAAAAAGATCTTCAAGAAATGGCAGACTTAGCGACTTATTCTGTATCGATTGGATTCTACGAAGAAGCCAAACGTGCTTTGTTACGACTCACCGAAGTTGAACCAGATGAAGCGATTTGGACAATTTTATTAGCCGAGATTTTAGTAGCTGAAGGAGAAACAGACCAAGCGTTGTCAATTTTATATGATATTCCAGAAACGGATCCTGATTACCCAAGTGTCTTAGTCGTTCAATCCGAAGCTTATAAGGAAGAAGGCGACTTCGACCTAGCAGAGAAGAAATTATTAAAGGCAAAAGATTTAGAGCCGGATGAACCAATAATTGATTTTTATCTTGGAACATTATTGTTTGAAGCAGGAAGTTTTGAACGTAGTGCTTTCTTCTTAGAAAGATTCTTAAAGCAAAATCCTACTGAAACTGGCGAAGAAGAACGCGCACAAGAATTATATGTTGAAGCTACTCTTAGAATTGGAAATAAAGAGCCTTTAGAGCAATATATTGGAGAAGAGAGTATTGATGGGCTCTCTAGTGATTTATTGCTTCAAATGGGGACATATGAGTCTATTGAAGGCAACTACGAGAAGGCGTTAGAGTATTATTTAGAGATTCTTGAACGTGAAGAAGAAAATCGTGAAGTAACATTAAACGTTATTCAATGTCTATTGATGCTAAAACGAGAAGAAGAAGCAAAAAGCTATGCTAAAAAATGGGTTGCATTTGATGATTTAAATGATGAAGCCCATCGTATTTTAGGGCAGATTGAGTTAGCTACAGGAGAAAAAGATTCGGGGCTTCTTTCGTTAAAAGAAGCAGTAAACCTCAATAGTGATTCGCTTTTAAATGTGACTTCTTATATAGAAGCATTGAATGAAGAGGAAGAATACGATGAAAGTATTGCTTTCCTTGAGAGTCTTGAAACAAAAGAAGATGCAGCCATTCTTTATTTGTTTGCGAAAACTTATGAGGAAATGGAAGAGTATGAGAAAGCATTTGAGAACTATCAAAAAGCCTATGAAGCTGGTGAAAGTTCAGTCGAATTTTTAGAAGACTATATTCGTTTCATGATAGAAGAAGGACGTAAAGATTTAGCAGCTCCAGCCTTACAAGAAGCTTTAAAGGTAGATCCATTTAACCCTGAATTTATCCGTTATACATTTATTTTTGAAGAGTAGGAGGGATACTTTGTTTAACCCAAGTTTAGAAACGAAAAAGAAATTTATTTCGTGGTTCATTTCAAATCATTCTTTGAAAAGAAGAGAGTCATTGTGGATTCTGAACTACTTGTTAAACCATGAGTTATTGTTGAAACAAATTCATTTTGTGGAGCATGTGGAAGCTACTCCAAAAGGAATGTTGTTTTCAACGATTAAACCTGCTCAGGAGTCTTTCTTATTTTTTAAAGAAGGAACGAAATTCGATAATCCAGAAGTCGCTTTTCATGATATGCGTCTGCACTGGAAAGAGGATTGCTACGTTGAATTAGACTTCCCAAATGCTTATAAGAGTATGGTGAGTTTTTCAGTGTTAGAGAAAAATCCGTATTACATCCAAGAAGCCGAAGAGATGGAAGTAGTGGATGATGAACTAGACCTTATCCAAAAAGAAGTGTTAATCTCTCAATTGAAATCTGAAATAAATGAGGCGCTAGAATCAATGGACTCGGCGCGATTTATGGAACTAACGAATCGATTAAAGGAGTTAGAAGATGAGTGAATTTAAGGGGAAAGTAGACATTCAAGCAGTACCACTCTTTGTGGATGCACTTCCTGTTCTTCAAACCTTAAAAAACGCTGGACATGAGGCTGTCTTTGTAGGCGGTTCTGTTCGTGACTTGGTGCTGGGAAAAGAAATCTCTGACGTAGATATTGCAACTAGTGCCACTCCAGAAGAAGTAAAGAGTCTCTTTGCACATACGGTTGATGTGGGAATTGAACATGGTACAGTTCTCGTATTACATCATCATGAGAGTTATGAGGTGACCACATTCCGTACAGAAGGCACCTATCAAGATTTTAGACATCCAGACTCTGTAATTTTTGTTAGAAATTTAGAAGAAGACTTGATGCGTCGCGACTTTACAATTAATGCACTGGCACTAAATGACCAAGAGGAAATTGTAGATTACTTTAATGGGATTGAAGATTTAGAGCATGGCATTATCCGCTGTGTTGGAAATCCCTTGGAGCGTTTTAATGAAGATGCCCTTCGTATGATGCGTGCGGTCCGTTTTGCAGGACAATTAGGCTTTGCAATTGAAGAGGAAACCTTCAGCGCGATTCGTACTTTAAAAGCGAATCTCGAGCGAGTGGCAGTGGAACGTATGAAAGTAGAGTTTGAGAAAATGATACTGAGTCCTAATCGACAGCTTGCGTTTAATGCTTTTGTAGAAAGTGAACTCTATCATTCTTGCCCAGATTTTAAAGAAGCAAAGGAAACACTGTTAAAGATTAGTGAATTTCCATTAGATTCTATCAGTATCACCCAAGCGTGGATTTTATTTGCGTATTACGAACGTTTGAATCCTTCGCAGTTAAAAGTGGTATTAAAGAATTGGAAATCATCTAATGAACAAATTTCTACTATATTAACGGGATATCAAACATTACTAGCGCGTCTTGAAAGAGTGGGATGCATTTTTAGCGTATGATTGTCCAGAAGACTTAGCTGTTGAAGTGGAACAATTATTACCAGGAATTGGGCGAGTAGAGCAACTAGAAGAGATGAAGGCTGTGTATCAACAGTTACCAATTCGCTCTATGAAAGACATTCAAATTGATGGTTTTGGAGTGAAAGAAGCACTTGGATTAGAGAAGATGGGCCCAATCATTGGTGAAGTATTACAAGCCCTTCAATCAGAAATACTTTCTGGTAGATTGATAAATGAAAATGCAGAAATTGTTTCATGGATTAGAAACAATTTCAATGAAAGTAAATAAATTTACAATGAAATGAAAAACATTTTTTTGAAAGCTATTTAAATGATGATAACTCTTGAATGAAAGGCGTTTCAATGGTATTATCATTTTGTAAGCAATAATTTATTTTAAGGAGTGACCCTATATGAAAAAGGTTATGTCAGGTTTACGTTTTGTATTTAGAAATGGAGAAACATGGACGATTAATCGTCGTTTGATTGGTGACTTATGGATTAAAAAAGTTACTACATCATTTGGTCGTATTAACGGTGGAGAATTCCAAGAAATTCACCCATGTGAATCATTACGTATCGAAATCTTCCCTGAAGCTGACCACGTTATGTCAGAAGACATTAACTTAGGTGGTTTAGAATTAGGAATGTTCGAACGCGTTAAAAAATACAGCGATATCGAATTAATGGATATTTTATATGTTGATGGAAATCATCCAAAATCAGATGTAATTGTTGATAAAGATCGTGTTTATTTCCCATACAGCCCAGTAGATGAAGATGGAAATGACAACAAATACCAAAGTTCAGCAATTGGTACTCACGGTAACTTATTCATCGTGATTGACCCAGAAAAATCTGTGGAAGATATCTACCCAGAAATTTAATTGCCTTTAGAACCTAGGACATTTGTCCTAGGTTTTTTATTTAGTTTGATTTATTTATTTTATTATATAAGAAGTCTAGTTCTTTTCATGATTTCACGATATAATAAACTTATCACCAGTTAAAGGAGAAAGTGTATGAAAGTTTGTTTTATTGCAGCTGAAGCAGCTCCATTTGTTAAAGTAGGAGGGTTAGGAGACGTTATCGGTTCCTTACCAAAAGCCCTTCGCCAACTAGGGGTAGATGCACGTGTTGTTTTACCATTATATTCTAGTATTGACCGCGAACGTTTTGGCTTGAAATACAAAGCATATCAATTTGTAGATTTAGGCTGGAGACATTCTTATTGTGGAATTTTCGAGACAGAAGTGGACGGAGTTCCTTGTTATTTTGTCGATAATGAGCAATATTTCAATCGGGATAGTATTTATGGACAAATTGATGATGGTGAACGTTTTGCTTTCTTCTCAAAAGCAGCACTTGAAATTTTGCCAGCACTAGATTTTAAGCCGGATGTTGTGAATGTGAATGACTGGCATACAGCACTATCTGTTATTTATTTAGATGTATTAAAGAGTCGTGAAGCAGAATTTTATAAAGATATGAAGAGTGTTCTTTCAATTCATAATATTGAATTCCAAGGTAAATTCAATCCTTATGAAATGGGAAATCTATTTGGTTTAGAAAACAAGTACTTTGATGCACTGATTTATAATGGGGATGTGAACTTGCTGAAAGGAGCTATTCAATTAGCGGATCGTATTAATACTGTTAGTGAAACATATGCTCGTGAAATCTTGGACCCTTATTTCTCTTATGGTTTGGATAAGATTTTAACAGTAGAGCAAGGAAAATTAAGAGGGATTTTGAACGGAATTGATGTGGATAAATTCAATCCAAAAACAGACCCAATCATTCCGATGAACTACGATCTTGAAACGTTTGAAGATAAAGTTCAAAATAAATTAGCGTTCCAAAAAGAGATGGACTTAGAAGTGAATGCCGATATTCCATTAATCGGAATGGTGACACGACTTACTCATCAAAAGGGAATTGATTTAATTTTACAAGCAAGCGAAGATATTCTCAGAACGGGTGCACAATTAGTGATTCTAGGGACAGGGGATTCTCATTACGAGAGTGCTTTACGTTCATTAGAACATTACAGACATGATCGTGTACGAAGCATTTTACTATTCTCTAATGAGATGTCTGCGAAAATTTATGCTGGAAGTGATTTATTCTTAATGCCTTCTAAGACAGAACCATGTGGATTGTCACAACTCATCTCAATGCGTTACGGAACAGTTCCTGTTGTTCATCGTGTGGGTGGATTACGTGATACAGTTATTCCATTTACAGGCGTTGAAGGAAATGGATTTACATTTGAAAGTTTCCAAGCTGGCGATATGATGGATGCCATTTACCGCGCTGTTACATGCTTCTACCAATCACCAGATGAGTGGAACCAAATTATCAAGAACAATTTACAAAAAGATGTTAGTTGGGAACAGTCAGCTAAGAAATATTTAGACTTATACCATGAAGTGGTATAAAAATCAGAAGGAGGCTCTTAAATGGGCGAAAAAACTTTAACCAGTCGTGTAGAAACATCATTAAAGAATCAATTTGGTGTAACCATCTCAAATGCAAGTAAGAGACAAGTATACGAAGCGATGATGAGATCGGTTCGTGATATTTTAATGGAAAAGAAATTCAGCTATGAACAAACATTAAAACAAACTCGTCAAAAACGTGCGTACTATATGTCAATGGAATTCCTAGTAGGACGTACACTTCGCAATAACTTATTCAATTTAGGTATTGAAAAAGAAGCAAAAGAGTTTTTAAGTGAACATGATTTTTCATTAGATGAAATTTACAATATGGAACCAGATCCAGGTTTAGGAAATGGTGGGTTAGGTCGTCTTGCGGCTTGTTACTTAGACGCTTTAACAAGTAATGAATATCCAGTAACGGGATTCTCAATCCTTTACGAATACGGTATTTTCAAACAAGTCATTACAAATGGATGGCAACAAGAATTCCCAGATCAATGGTTAGACCTTGGTAAATATGGGTTAGTGTACCGTAATGATGAAGAAGTGGAGGTTCGTTTCGGTGGTGAATTAGAGCAAGTGATGACAGATACTGGCTTAAAAGTGAATCACAAAAACTATACTTCGATTCAAGCGGAACCTTATGATTTATTAATCTCTGGTTATGATTCTTCTGCTGTAAATACATTACGTTTATGGGAAGCAAAAGCAAAAACTGGATTTAATATGAAACTGTTTGAACGTGGAGAATATTCAAAATCTTCAGAAGCAGAAGCGATAGCTTCATCAATTTCTAAATTATTATATCCAGCAGATAGCACAAATGAAGGTAAAGAATTACGTATAAAACAGCAGTACTTCTTTATTAGTGCTTCTCTTCAACAATTAGTAAAAAATCACTACAATGAATTTGGTACATTAGAAAATTTAAGTGAGCATGTAGCGTTACACATTAACGACACGCATCCTGCTATGGGAGTTCCAGAGTTAATGAGATTATTACTTGATGAATACGGATATTCTTGGGACAAAGCTTGGGAAATTACAACTAAGACATTTGCCTACACAAACCATACAATTATGGCAGAAGCTTTAGAAAAATGGTCTGTAGATTTATTCAAACCATTACTACCACGTATTTACTCAATAATTGAAGAAATTAACAAACGTTTCTGTCAGTGGGTAATTGATCAAGGTAAACATTATACGTTAGCAGAAACCGCAATTATATATGATAATCAAATCAGAATGGCTAACCTATCTATCGTAGGAAGCCATAACGTTAATGGTGTATCAAAATTACACAGTGATATTCTTGTTGAATCAACATTTAGAGCATTTAACGATTTATATCCAACAAAATTCGGTAATGTTACGAATGGTATAGCTCACCGCAGATGGTTAGGTCAAGCAAACCCTGAGTTAGTATCTTATCTAAAAGATTTAATTGGCGATGATTTTGTTAAAGATTTATCTAAAATCAGTAAATTAAATGACTATAAAAATGATAAGAAAGTTGTAGCAAAACTTCAAGAAATTAAAAAAGTTAAAAAAGAACAACTTGCTACATATATTCAAAATACTACAGGTATAACTGTAAATCCAGACTCTATTTTTGATGTTCAAGTTAAGAGACTACATGAATATAAACGTCAATTACTTAATGCTTTACACATCGTATATTTATATAGAGAAATTAAATACAATGGTTTACGTCCAGTACCAAGAACATTTATCTTCGCAGCAAAAGCATCTTCGGGATATCAAATGGCTAAAAACATCATCAAATTTATCCACTCAATCTCTCAAATGATTGAATGTGATGAATTAGTTCGTGAATACATCAAAGTTGTATTCTTACCAGATTACAAAGTTACTCTTGCAGAAAAAATTATTCCAGCTGCCGATATTAGTGAACAAATTTCACAAGCAGGTAAGGAAGCAAGTGGAACAGGTAATATGAAACTAATGTTGAACGGTGCGTTAACATTAGGAACACTTGATGGAGCAAATGTAGAAATTCATGAAGCGGTAGGAGATGAAAATATCTTTATCTTCGGTTTAGAAACACCAGAAGTAGATGCACTAAATGCGCAAGGATATAAACCATGGGAATACTACAATAATTCAAACAAAATAAAAGAAACACTAGATTTCATTAGAACTATGACTGTTGGTGGTATGAACTTCAATTTTATAGTAGATTATTTATTAACTCAAGATAGTTACATGTGTTTAGCGGACTTTGAAAGTTATGTTGCAGCTCAAGAAAAAGTAGCAGAAACTTATCAAGATAAAGAAAAATGGGGACAAATGAGTTTAGTTAATACAGCTAACGCTGGAATCTTCTCTGCAGATAGATCAGTAGAAGAATACGCAAAAGATATTTGGGACATAAAAAAAGTAAAATAGAATAAACTTTAATAGAGTAACTTAGAAAATTTATTTTTCTAAGTTACTCTTTCTTTATTTTTTCTTATGTATGAAAAATAAATATATTTGTTTTTAATCATAAAGTGTATATAAACACGCCGTACTCATAGATAAAAAGTAATTATTATGGTAAAATTAGAAGGAAAGACTGATTGAAATTGAAAAATAAAAAAAATTTTCAAAAGAAAACAACTAGTAAATTAAAAAGAGGTAATTATGGCAAAAGAGAGAGCTGATGTCCTTTGTGTGAGTCAAGGATTATTCGAATCACGTGAAAAAGCAAAACGAGCGATAATGGCTGGGATTGTTTATAATGATAATATAAGAATCGACAAAGCAGGAGAAAAGGTTGAATCAACTGCTGAGCTTAGAATTAAAGGTAAACAGATGCCGTACGTAAGTCGTGGGGGTCTTAAATTAGAAAAAGCAATCAACGAACTAAATTTTGATGTTAAAGATAAGGTGATGATTGATATTGGTTCTTCAACTGGTGGATTTACGGACTGTGCTTTACAAAATGGAGCGAAGTTTGTCTATGCATTAGATGTTGGAACAAATCAACTTGTTTGGAAACTGCGTAATGATGAACGTGTAAAAGTAATGGAACAAACTAACTTCAGACATTCAGTAAAAGAAGACTTTGATGTATATGATATAGATATAGCATCAATTGATGTTTCATTTATTTCATTATCATTAATATTACCGAATCTTGCAGAAATTATAAAAGATGGTGGAGAAGTTTGTGCACTTGTAAAACCACAATTCGAAGCTGGAAAAGATAAGGTAGGAAAAGGTGGAATAGTTCGAGATAAAAAAGTTCAACTTGAAGTAGTAGAAAAAGTATTATTACTAGCAAATAGTGTAGGTTTTAGTATGACGAACCTATCATATTCTCCAATAACAGGAGGAGAAGGGAATATTGAATTCCTAATGACATTAAAATACAATGCAACTAAAGAAGTAGAAAATAAAAATATAAATATCGAGCATATCGTAAACAATGCTCATAATCACTTTAAATAGAGGAGGAGCCAATGTTAATTCAGTTAAATATTAAGCAATTTGGAATAATTGAAAAAGCAACTATAGAACTTAAAAATGGTTTAACTGTCTTAAGTGGAGAAACAGGTGCCGGGAAATCAATGATTTTAGCGGCAATTTCGCAATTATCAGGTCAAAGAACCTCAACTTCCTATATTCGATATGGTGAAGATAAGGCTAGTGTAGAAGGAGTATTTGATTTTCCAAAGAGTAAGGAAGTTAAGGAAATTTTTAATGAATTAGACTTAGATCTAGAAGATGAGGTAATAGTAGTTCGTCGTGACATTTATAGTAGTGGAAAGAGTGTCTGTAGAATAAATGGAACTATAGTTAACCTATCGACATTAAAAAAAGTAGCTGCTCATTTATTAGATATCCATGAACAACACGATAATCAAGTTCTATTAGTAGAGAAAAATCATCTTAATTTAGTAGATTCTTTTAATCGTGAGAAAATACAACCTGTGTATATAAAATACAAAGAGAAGTATAAAGAATATCAGATAATAAAAGAAAAAATTGATAACTTAAAACAACAAGAGAGTGATGTTCTTCAAAAAGTAGATTTCTTGAAATTCCAATATAAAGAATTAAGTCAGATGAAACTAAAAAAAGATGAAGACTTAGAATTAGAAAAAGATATTGACTATCTGGAAAACTTCGAGAAGGTGAATAATCTTGCTCATAGTATTACCGAAGGAATCGATGGAGAATATGGTGTTATTTCTAAACTAGCAGAAATCAGATCTAATCTGGGAGAGTTAACTAGATATAACTCAAACTTTGAAGAAAAGTATGAAGAAATTACTAATTTATACTATATCTTAGACGATTTGAAATATGAAGTATCTAGTTATACTGATGTTATCGAATATGATGAAGAAAAATTAGATAGATTAATCTATAGATTAGATAAGATAAAAACTTTAGAGAAAAAATATTCAAAACCATTAAATGAGCTAATAGTTTTCACAGAAACTATTAAAGAAGAATTAGATGAGTTAGAAAATTACGAAGAAAACTTCGAAAATTATTTAGAAGAAAGTAAGAAGATTGAAGAAGAATTAACAGTTTTAGCTGAAGAGTTAAGCTCTTTTAGAAAAGATACAGCTTTAAAATTAGAAAAACTTATCCAAGATGAGTTGAAATTCTTATATATGGAAAAAAGTACAATCAAGGTTGATTTTAAAGAAAAAGAATTTTCATCAACAGGAAAAGACGATGTTAAAATTCTGATTAGTGCTAACTTAGGAGAACCGTTAAAATCATTATCTAAAGTAGCCTCAGGTGGAGAACTTTCTAGGGTGATGTTAGCACTAAAAATAATCTTCTCAAGAAGTATAGAAGCTACTTCAATTATCTTTGATGAAATCGATACTGGAGTAAGTGGAAGAGTATCGCAACGAATGGCTGAAAAGATGTATCAACTAGGAGTAGGCTCACAAGTATTATGTATCTCGCATTTACCTCAAACAACAGCTTTGGCGGATACTAACTTACTAATTAGTAAAGAAATCATTGATAAGAGAACATTAACTGTTATTAGAGAGTTGACTGAAGAACAAAAGATTGCAGAGGTAGCAAGAATGGTATCTGGAGATACGATGACAAAACTTTCAGAAGAACACTCTATTGAAATGTTGAGATTAGCCGAAAAAACCAAAGAAGAAATAAAAGAAAAATTAAATAAGTAGTTGATAAAAATACCGTAAAGGTAAAGGAGGACTATGACTAAAGAAGGAAAAATTTTAAAAGCACTTAGTGGATTTTATTATGTCGACTGTTCTGGAGAGAATATTACTTGTCGAGCACGAGGAAACTTCAGAAATGAAAATATCACGCCTTTAGTAGGAGATGATGTAAAAATTCAATTAAGTGATAATAATACAGGATATGTTGTAGAAATATTAGAAAGAAAAAATGAATTACTACGACCTAAGGTGGCAAATATAGATTACAGTATAATTGTAGTATCTGTAAAAGATCCTGAGTTTTCTAGTAAGTTATTGAATAAGACAATTTGTCTAAATGAAAATAGTAATGTAGATATCATTATTGTCTTTACAAAGCTTGATTTATTAAGTGATGAAGAACTTATTAAAATGAAAGAAATAATGAACTATTACTATGAAATTGGATATCAAGTATTTACAAACTCTGATGAGGATATTGAAAAATTAAAAGAAGTAATTTCAGAGAAGTATGTAGCTATTTCAGGGCAATCTGGAGCTGGAAAATCAACGTTTATTAATAAGCTTGCAGAACATTTAGATATTGAAACTGGAGAAATCTCTAAACATCTAGGACGAGGACGTCATACTACGAGACATACGGAATTTTATCAAATCGATGATTTTTATATCGCGGATACTCCAGGGTTCTCTTCATTGGACATTACATTTATCGAAAAAGAAGATTTACAATATTTATTTAGAGAATTTAACGATTATGATTGTAAGTTTAAACCGTGTAATCACATGGAAGAGATTCAATGTGGAGTCAAAGAAGCGGTAGAAAGTAAAGAAATATTAGAAAGTCGTTATGAAGACTACAAAGTATTATTTACGGAAAAACAAAATCAAAAGAGAAAATATATAAAGGAGAGATAAGATGAAGAAAATATTACCGTCAATTTTATCAGCAGATTTTGCTAACTTAGAAAGAGATATTAAAGAATTAGAAAGTATCGGTATTGATATGTTTCACATTGATGTAATGGATGGAAACTTTGTTCCAAATATTTCATTTGGATTCCCAATAATTGAATCAATTCGCCCTAAAACTGATAAAGTTTTTGATTGTCATCTTATGATTGCAAATCCAGAAAACTATGTAGAACAATTTTGCAAAGCAGGTTGTGATATGGTATCTTTCCACATCGAAGCTACTAATCATGCAGATAGAGTTATTCAAGTAATTAAAAATAACGGTAAAAAAGCTGGTATTGTACTAAACCCTCAAACACCAATTGAGAGTATTAAATACCTATTGCCAAAATTGGATTATGTTTTAATTATGACTGTAAATCCAGGATTCGGTGGACAAAAATTCATTCCTGAGATGTTAGAAAAAATTGAAGAACTAGCAAAACTTAGAGAAGAAAAAAATTATAACTTCTTAATAGAAGTAGACGGTGGAATAAATACAGAAACATCAAAAGCTTGTCGAGATAAAGGTGCGGACTTATTAGTTTGTGGTTCATTCTTATTCGGAGCAAGTGATAAAGAAAAAACATTAGGTGAGTTGTTAAAATAATGAATAAAAAAAATATAAACATAATGTTAGGTGGAGTATTTCCAAAGAAAGTCCCTTCGTCTAATTTGTGGTGTGGAGTAGATAAAGGCGCGTTGTACTTACTTAATAATGGAATTAATCCAATATTAAGTTGCGGAGATTTTGATTCGATTACTTTAGACCAAAGAAGAGCGGTTGAAGAAAAATCTAAGTACTTTAAAGTGAAAAGTAGTGAAGATTTAACAGATGCAGAATTTGCTTTAGAACATATTTTAGAATTATTTGAAGAAGTTGAAGAAATAGATATTTATGGTGCTACTGGAAGAAGACTGGATCACTTTTTTGGTAACATACTTTTACTTAATAATAAGAAATATCATCACATTAAAATTAGAATAATAGATGATAATAATATTATTACAGTAGCTAAAAAAGGTCTAACTATCTTTGAGAACATAGAAGGATATAAGTATTTCTCAATAGTACCTATATACGAAAATACTTTAATGACAATAAAAAATTCTAAATATGAAGTTGAAAATTTAGCGCTGACATTAAATCGTCCTAACGCTACTAGCAATGAATTTAAAAGCAATGAGGAAATTAAATTAGAAGTTAGTAATAATGTACTAGTAATGTACTCTAAAGATTAAAAGGAGAAACAATGGTAGAAATATTACAATTTATGTTGATAGCAGTTTTTGCAGGTTTCCTAGGCTCTTTAGTAGGGCTAGGTGGTGGAATTATTATCACACCTGCATTAACAATATTATTTGGATTTGATATTAAATATGCTATTGGAGCAAGTATTGTCGCTGTTATCGCAACAAGTAGTGGTTCAGCAATAGCATTTGTAAAAGATCATGTTAGTAACATGCGAGTAGGTATGCTTTTAGAAGTATTTACTACAGCAGGAGGGGTAGTAGGTGCTCTTATGGCTGGAGTATTTTCATCTAAATTATTATATATTTTCTTCTCACTAATACTGTTAAATTCTTTTTATGGAATGCTGAAGAAAACAGGATTAATAACTAAAGGCAAAAAAGAAGAAGAGGTAGTAGAGAATGATAAGTACGCTGATAAATATAAATTAAATTCATCATACTATGACAAGGCTACAGGTGAAACTGTAGAGTACAATGTTACTAATGTCCCACAAGGATCACTTGTTATGTTTGGAGCTGGGTTTGCTAGTGGATTACTAGGAATTGGAAGTGGAGCCTTTAAAGTAGTTGCCTTAGATACTTATATGAAACTCCCAATAAAAGTAAGTACAGCGACGAGTAACTTCATGATGGGAGTTACTGCAACAGCCAGTGCATTAATATATTTCTTTAATGGTACTATTAATCCAGCAGTAGCAGCACCGATAGCGATTGGAACGCTGATTGGATCAAGAACTGGAGCTAAAGTAATGCAAAGATTAGATGCGAAGTATATTCGATATATTTTCCTTCCAATCTTACTATTTACTATTATAAATATGTTACTGAAAGGTCTGGGGGTGCTTTAATATGAATGAGAAAAGAGATATAAATGTAGTAATAGCAAATATTATAAAAACTGGAGTTTTTGTAAGTTCATTCTTTATTATAACAGGAATTATACTTAGCTTTATACAAGGAGCAAATGGAGTATTAACAATAGAAAGATATACTTTCAGTGAGATGCTAAGAGGTTTAGTAGCATTTAATTATTATTCATACTTAATGTTTGGTATATTTCTTTTAATATTAACCCCTGTGCTACGTATATTAGGTTTACTGTATGTCTATATTGAAGAAAAAGATTACAAATTTGTAAGAATTTGTATTTTAGTACTTGTTATTCTAATAGTTAGTCTATTGTTAGGAGTAACGCACAGCTAAAATATAAAAAAATTAAAAGGAGATTTATTATGAAATTAGCACTATTTAACTTGAGAGAAGATGAAAGACCATTTGTTGATGCATGGTTAAAAGAACATCCAGAGGTGGAAGTTGATCTACATGAAGGGGAACTTCAAGCAGAAACAAAACATCTATTAGATGGAAAACAAGGTGCAGTAATGTTCCAAAATAGACCATTTACAAAAGAAGTTTATGATTACGCAAAAGAACAAGGTGTAAAAGTTATCGCAAACAGAATGGCAGGATTCGATATCTACGATATAAAATACATGCGTGAATTAGGAATTAGCATGACAAACGTTCCACGTTACTCACCTAACGCAATCGCAGAGCACGTTGTCACAACAGTTTTATATATAAGCCGAAATATTAGAAAAATTTTAAATAACGTTGAAAGACATGATTTCACATGGAATAAAAACATTATTTCTAGAGAATTACAAACTCTAACTGTAGGTGTCCTTGGAACAGGGAACATTGGACGTCAAGCAGCAACTTTATTTAAGGGCTTAGGTTGTAAAGTTATTGGTTATGACTTATATCCTTCTGATGCAGCACGTGAAGTATTAACATATGTTGACAGTATCGATGAATTATTAGCTCAATCTGACGTAGTTACACTTCATGTCCCTGCTACAAAAGAATATACTCACATGGTAAACGATGAATTCTTTAGCAAGATGAAAGACGGATCTATCTTCGCTAATGCTGCTCGTGGTGTTCTTGTTGATACTAAAGCTGTTATTCGTGCACTTGACAGCGGTAAATTACTAGGAGCTAGTCTTGACGTATATGAAAATGAAGGGAACTACGTTCCTAAAGATTTCTCAAATAAAGAATTTGACGATAAATTAATGCAAGAATTAATCGACAGGGACGATATCATCTATACACCACACACTGCTTTCTACACTGAAACAGCAGTTAAAAACCTTGTAGAAGGAGCTTTAAATGCTGCAGTAGAAGTAATAACTACTGGAGATTCTCCTAATATCGTTAATAGATAATTTCATATCATCCTTTACAAAAAAACGACTAACCGTTTCACACAATATGGATTGTATAATATGAATCTGGAGAGTTTGTAGATACTAAAATAGACCATCTACCAACTATGGAGCAACTAGAGAATTTGATTAACTAAAATCACAATTTTCAGTTGCTCCTTTTTTATAATCTTATATTTTATAAATGCCATTATTTGTAAGTTTGCATATTCTAAATATTTTTACTTATTCTTTAAATTTCAACTTTTATAGTTGTATATACAAAAACAAATATAAGACAATATTTATCTCCCTTAATGTTAAAACGTTTTCTTATATTTGACAAATAG
>ERZ773024.231-NODE-231-length-21047-cov-3.835795_pt1 | contig 21047 bp, 21 predicted proteins | sample MGYA00511667_ERZ773024 | MGnify/ENA primary metagenome ERZ773024 (study PRJEB29015, sample SAMEA2738117) | human oral metagenome | biome: human oral; feature: human-associated habitat; material: saliva | place: China | collected 2258 ... | reverse complement strand
CAACTCCATCGCTCGTCGAATGAAATATCCGTCGAGCCAATTCATCCTGTTCCAGTGTCGTTGCGTTTGCGAACAACACGTTTCCAAATTCTTTACGAACATCGATCGTTTCAAATCGACCGATTTCTATTTCCGCTTTAAAGCATTGAAAATTTATCCGTTTCATATCTATAAATTAATATTGTTGTCCTAAGCAAAAGCAACCCGAACGAGCATCCCAAAGTACTTCCCAGAGTTGTGTCTGGTTCGTTATAGCACCATCAACTTGCGCAAGACTTCCAACCACATTTTTATGTGGCAAAATCGTTGCGCGAATAAGAATTCGCTTATACCATGCGTCATCGCCCGTATTTCTTGCTTCAATGCTAAATACGCGTTCTGCTCCACCTGCACCAAACTGACATCGCAAAAAAACAGCCGAGTGTGGGCTTCCAGACTTGAGATTTATTTCAGCCCCAGAAATTTTCGTCTTACTCCCATTCGCGGGGGACATCAAGTCGATTGCCCCTTGAGCACTTAACCATAAGCCTGTAATTCCATCGGACATGTGTGTATAGTCTTTGTAAACAATTGACCCATTGTATATCTTAAAGTCACCTATAATAGCACCATCCTGAACTTTCATGCTCTGCGTATTGATATGGGAGGCTTTAATAAGCCCACCCTCAATCACCGTCTGCCCATTTATTCGAGCATTATTCATGTCAAAAGGATCACTTTTTCCCTGTTTTTTGCTGAGCGAGTCACGCGTCTCTTCCTTGAACGCGTTGAATGTTGTGTTTCCGGTTAAGACGATATTACGAGACAACAGATTAATCGCCGTTGGCGTTTGCGTGATTAGCGAAACGAGCCTGTTTCCGTTCATATCCTGCGCAGACGCATACAGGGTATTTCCTTGCGCTTGCGTGATAAACCCCGCCGTTTGAAGGGCGTATATCCTGTCGTTTGCTCCGGACAGGCCGCTTTCCACTTGCGAAACCTTCTGTCTCGTCCACGTATTCAGAGAACTCAGACCCGACTCCGTACCGCCGAGCCTCGTATTAATCTGACTTACCTGCCCGCTAATTTGATTCGAAAAAACATTGAATTCCGCTTTCGTCTTATAAACCGTTAAGTCCGGTTTGTCGGTCAGATTCGCATAGCCCGTCGAGCCCGATTCGATGCGTATATTCCCGCCGATGATGCCCTGCGCGACGTTGAAATACGTGCGTCCGTCGGGGCTTATAATCATGCGGATTCTCATCTGTCCGGGCAAGATTTCGGTATAGCCGTATGCGGTCGCGAAGCTGCGAGAACCGCCCGTCTCGGACGACAGCAGCCCTACGAGAAAATAATAGAACCCGTCGCCGGGATCGTATTTATACTCCTTCTGCAGTAAAAAACTGCCCGCAGCGCCCGCCTTTGCGCACTTAGCTACAAGGTAATAAGGCGCTTTATCATCGCCCAAAAATGGCGAAGTATAGCCCGCCACGTCCCAATATTTAAAGTCCGAAGCCTTATGAGCTGAAGACGTTTTATCAATCCCCAGCGTCATGTGCTTCAGGATCGCCGCAGGCGCAGTAAACACCTTCGTCTCGTTGTTCATTTCGAATGCGGGGACGACTTCCCGCTGCGAGTCCGTTTTGCCGTCTACGAAGATGATTTGTTGATACTCGTTACCGAGCAGCACCGACATCGTGCGTACCCAAATCGGATTGATGCCTGCCGTGAAGCCGTCTAAGGCCTTTTCCAGCATTTCCTGCGCTTCTTTGGCATGATCATACGTCCGACTCGTTTCGCGTCGAATTTGATTGAATAAATCCTCCGTTTTGGCCTCGTTCTGCTCGATCTTATTCAGCCGTCCGGCGATGCTGCCGGATGAGGCCACGTTCGAGAGTTCGATCTGCGGACGTCGGGGGTTGTTGACTGGCGTGCGAACGCCCGTGATGCGGATAAGCAACCCGCTTGCGTCCGCGAACTTATCCGACTCGAGCAGCACATAGCCCCCCTTGACGATCTTCGCGCCGATTTCGAGCCATCGACGCTCGGCGAAAAGCTCATCGAGTTCTCCGGAGAAAGTGTATCGCTCGGTCTCGTTCTCGAACTTCACGCGCACGGCCTCGCGGAACATCTCCCACGATGCGCCGGAGCGGGTTGCATTATCGCACACATACGCCTCCGGAAGCGCGCAACCAAACACGGCATACGTATCGCCCACCTTCGGGATATACACAGCCCCGCCCGGCATCTGGATGCCGTCGTAGGTCGTGTTTACGAGCATAAACCGACGATCGGCATGCTTATATTTCACATCAAATTCGCGTCCGGACAGCGTGCCGCTTTGGAAAATAATCTTCATCGACTGCCCTTTGATGAGGCTTTGACTGTAGTCCAGCGCCTCGGGGATAGAGGCGTCGATAATATCGTAAACCTTCGTGTTATCCTTGCCCGGCAACTCCTCGACGGCCGATACGGTTCCGACCCTCTTCGGGTATATGGAAGACAGATCGATGCTGTCCTCCGCATACGTCACGAGCGGACGATCTGTCCGAGTCACTTCCGTTCCGGTCGCGTCAGTCGTGTATGAACGAGCCGAAGAAGCATCAAATCCCGCTTCGTCCGAGAATTTTACCCCGTCGAAGGATATCGTTTGCGACTTCGGCAGAAGCAGCTCCACGCTGCCATAGACGGACGCGTCGATATTCTTGCTTCCACCCTGCACGAGCAGGATTTCGCAGGGCTTTTTTGTCCCGAAATTCTCGCGCGAAACGCCCGGCTTCAACCCGCAATCCTGACCGTACCGCAGCCGCAGCGGGTTGCTTTTGTTGTACTCCACACGCCGCAGATGAACCGTTTTGCCCTTTATCTCCCACTCCGTTTTAAACTCATCGGCAAGCATTTGCAGCGCGTCGATGCAATACGTGTGATTGTATGACAGCGTTTTTTCCGGAGCGTCGATACACTCGCCGATCTGCCAGCCGGATTCTCGGCGATTGAGCGCTTTAACGATCAGCGCAAGATGCTGACGCGGCGTCGCTGTGTATGCGAATTTAAGCAGATTCTGTATCGTTGTATCGCGCACTTTATATTTCCGCAGCTTCGCCTGTGGCCCGTCGAAAATCACCGTATACTCGAAATTCCGCTCGCCATAGCAGGTAAATTTCTGCGAGCTTTCGAGCGTAAAGCGTTCACCCTGAAAGTCCACATAAGCACCTTCGGGAATTTCCACATACTCCGGCAGTGAGTAGTAAAGCGTCAGTGTGTGAGATTCGTGAATACGTGTCTCCGCGTAGCTGCTATCGTCTACAGCGACGTCTAATATCAGGGCGTTATTTTTATCGAATATCTTCATCTTATTACCGTTAATTTCAGTTCAAACCCGCACATGACGAGGTTTTCACGAAGCGCGAGCAGCTGCCCGCCTGTCGTTTCGTTATAAAACACGGGGTACTCCGCCCCCGCATAGGTTATTGTATGCTCTCCGGTCGCGATAAGCCGATTAAAAAACGCATCGCGACAACTCCAAAGACGCGACATTGAAGCTGCCTTTAAAGCACATTGCAACGTTATTTCTTTTGCATTGCGATATGTTTTTCCGACGTCGTATATCCGGCCATCCAGCACGGGGATATCGCGCGTAAGATTCTGCTTTGCCGGAGCGGGACACAGCAGACTGCCTTTTCCCATACGCACGAACAAGCCGAAATCGGCGAAGTTCGTACCGTCCAACTCGTATGCCGACGGCCGCACCGGAACGCCGGGCGCGAGCCACGTAGCAGGGTCGACCCGCTTCGGTTCGTCAAGCTCGAATTGCACAGCGAACACCGACACATTGCCAACCTGCTCGAAATCGCCACACTCGACATATCTCAGCTTAAATTCACGGTCGAGCGGCGGGAATCGACACGCCCGGTACCCCGGCTTCGATAGTAATTCGATAAAGCCAGCGACATTCGCGTTCGCTCCGGACGCAATAAGCAGCACCTGTACCGAAAGCGGCGCAAGCGTCGGAGCCTTCAAATCGACTTCGATACCGTGCTGCTCGGGCCAGTCATTAAAATACGGCGGCTTCATCGGCGGGAAGGTAAACAGATCATCATACCCGCCTTTCCGTACCCACACCCCGAAGGCCTCGCGAACATCGATTCCGTCTATGTAGATGTTTTTTACCATCACGCTGTGCGAATAATGATTCCTCTTGAATTTATACTTTCCAGCTCCCTTTTCACGCTCCCCATATCGCCCTCGATTTTTTCGAGGCGGCGGCAATGAGACGTGTTGTCGCGTATCTCCGTCAGCACGCTTATTCCCGTCTGCAGTGTGCGATTAATACCGCCCACGGACAGGGTAATATTGTCGAGATAAATAAGCGACGCCGTGAGACGCCCCTCGATCGCCGTAGCCGTTTCCTGCGTGATGGATTGGATGCCCTTCGACGCACCTGTGCGGTTCTCTTTCGTCTCACCAAAATTCTTGAAGCCGCGATCCTTAGCGCGTTTCTTCACTTTGTCGAGCAACTCGACATATTTATCGTCGCGTTTGTCCATCTCCGTCATCAGCTTATCGAAATCGTCGAGGATGTCCTGATCGCCTGTCGGCTTGAGCGACTCTACGAGGTTGTTTTTAAACTCCTCGAACACATCCGAAAAGATGGCAGAATAAAGCAGCTGCGTGATGAAGCCTTCGAGCGAATCGCTTGCGACTTCGAACATGCGTTGACTTGCGTTCTCACCCGCTTTCCAAGCCCCAACAATCGCATTGCGAAGACTGTTACCCAAATCGCCCGCGAGACTGGTTACAATCTCCTTCATACTCTCCTCCGCCTTTTCGATAGCCTCCTGCCATTCGATTGCGTTCTGTAAGAGTTGTTTTGTTTTTTCGTCGACCTGCTCGGTCGAAACGAGGGTCTGCGCAAGCTCTTTATTCAGTTCTCCGGACGCCGTGATCAAGTCGGGATATTTGTCAAGTAAGTCCTTTTTCACGTCTTTCTTTTTCTTCGAGAACAATCCGGCGATCAGTCCGCCGATTGCGCCGACAGCCGCACCGATGGCCGTACCGACAGGCCCCACGGCCGTTCCGATAGCGGCTCCCACAAGCGCGGCGCTGGCCACACCTGCAGCGGCTCCCACGGCTGCTCCTTTGCCTACATTCGCCCAGTCTGTGGTGTTCTTCAGCCCGACACGAGCCTTGCCCATACCCAGCTTTTCAAGCGCTTCTTGATACTTCTTTGTTGCCGATCCGAGCGCCTTAAAGCTGTTCTGTATCTCTTTCGAATAGTTGCGGACAAACGATCCGGACTTGCCCTGCAGACGCAGCTGTTCGTTCAACGATAGTGCGTATTCGTGCGCAAATGCAATCGAGTTCTTGTAGAACTCTTTTTCTGCAGCGCGACGCCGGGCCGCGGCGGAGGTGATCATGTTTATCAGGGTCACGGTTCCGGCGATGGCCGTCGATGCAGCGCCCAACTGCCCCTCCATCTTGCTCATATCTGTAGAAACCGTGTTCGATATGCTGCTTAAGCTGCTTGAGAGCTGCGAAAAGACTTGTCCGATTTCGCCCTCGATGCCGCCCAGTGCGCCCGTGATCTGGGCGAATGCGCTTGTCACCTCTGCGAGCTTCTGCGCGGGGATGCGTTTCAGCTCCTGATTGAATTTTTCGAGCTCCAGCCGGGCCAGCTCGATCTCTTTTTTCAAGCGGTCGGTCGGAGCAATCCGGTATTGCTCTTCCATCAGCCGGATGCGCTCCTTCAGGTGCGCACGCTCGGCCAATATTTCGGCCTTGCGTTTGTCCGCCTCCCATTTGTAAAAGTTCTTCGCATTTTCGAGCCTTTTGCGGGTAATCTCGATGTCGTAATCGAGCATTTCAGCGGTGTAATTATTTCGGGCAAGGGCTATTTCTTTTGCTTTTGCCGCCTGCAGCTCCGCGATAAGTTTCTCGTTATTCTCCGCCATCCGGAGCCGCTCTTTGTAGTAGTTCTCGATATCGGCAAGCTGCACGGCAAGCTCATCGGAGAAACGCAAACGGCCCTCCTGAAACGCTCCGTTAACCGCAGCAACGATCTCGTCCGACGATTTTTTGTATGCTTTTTCGGCAAGCGATACAAGGTCTTTGAAATACTTCTCCTCTTCGTCCGATAGCGTCGCTTTTTGCCCGAACGCCTCGCGTTTGGCTTTCAGCTTCTCATCGCGCTGTTTCTCGATTTCGGCAAGCTCTTTGCGATGATTTAACTCTGCCTGCTTCTGTTTTTTATAAAAGCTCTCGTTTAGCAGATCGATTTCTTTTTGTTCAAGTTCGAGCTGATTGCGCACCCACTCGTGCTGCAGATTTTTCTGCTTCGATAGACGCTCTTGAGCCTCTTTCAGTTCACTATCCGCGCCATCGCCTTTGCGCAGGATCGAACCCTCCTGACGCGCGATAAAGCGAAGCGCCTGTTTCTCCTCCGCCTTCAGGCGTGTCAAAGCAGCTTCGAGACGGTTCACTTCGTCGTAGTCGGCCTGACTGTTTGTCGTAAGGTCGTTGAGTGATTTTTTTATACGCAGCTGCTCCTCTAAGAACTCGGTCTCTTTCGAATATTTTTCGCCGACTACTTTCTTATATTTTTCGGCCAGTTTCAGGCGCTCCTTATCGCTCGCAGAATACATTTGCGAGCGCAACTCTTCCATCTGCACTTCGAGCTCCGCGTCGCGCTTTTGCCATTCGCTCCGGTCGCGAGCCAGCTGCTCTTCTGCGACCTTCAGCTCCGACGTCTTCATCGCCGCATCGTGCACGCTTGCGGCATACGCAGACATTTTTTCGCGCACATTATCGACACCTGTAGTGGCCTTCAGCGTCGCGTTTGTCAGTTCGTCGTAACCCTCTTTAAATCCTGATGAAATGATTTTGCCGAGGGCCTTAAACATGTCTCCGACGCCCTCGATCCGGTTAACGATGTTCGTCTTAATCGTTTCCCAAAGTTCCTTGATCGCGGTTTTGGGATCGGTAAACGCCTTATAAATCGCTTCGCCGACTTTCAGGACGATCTCCTTCAGCTGTCCGAGCACTCCGGACACGTAGCCGGACACACGGGCAAACTCCATCTGCCCGTCGGCCGACGAGGTAAACCACGCCATCAGCGTCTGCAGTGCGACGGAGATAGCCGTGATCACCGCGCCCACAGGCGTAGCGATAAACGCTTTGGCGGCCTGAATCAGCGCCCCGAATCCCGATGTCGCCCCCTTCAGCGGGCCGGGAAGCATGTTCACGGCATTTGCTTGTGCAGCAAAGCCGCGGGCAGACATGCTGCTCCCTTTTGTCATCGCTTGAAACAGTTTTCCCGCGTCAGTATCAAGCCCCTGAATCTTACCCGCGACTTGGTCGATGTTTTCGGGTAAATCGCCTTGAAACTGAAACGTTACCGATACTACTTTTTCGTCTGCCATTTTGGTAATTCTATGTTAGATTAAAAAACTTCTTCGCCTCCTCTTCAGACGTTATTTCGCCTTCGCCTTCAGGCTCGGAGGTCTTTTTTGTATCATATTTGGGCTGGTCGTTTATGGCTGTAAGTATCACGCACCACGGCACTTTGTGCATAATTTCGCGCCATGTCCACACGCCTTGCGAGGCGATATTGAACAGCGCCCCAAAGGGGCTATGAGAACCTTCGTCCTTTAACTCCCCTTCTGCGTTTGGCTCAGAATCGGAGCTGTTACCCGAAGGTGAGCAATCGATCTGATAATAGTCGTAAAATGCTCTGCACCGCTTAACGCGACTACAAGCTTAGCCAGCTCTGCCATTGTTTTTGCGTCCATTCGCCTGCGAAGGTAGCGCGCTACAAGGCGATGAAACAGGAAACTAAGCGTTTCCGAACGAATCAATCCGAGCGCGATCAGGCGGCTTGCACGGTGCCCGTTTCGGGCCACTTCGGTAAGCAGCACCAAGGCCTCAGCTGTTTCCATCTTCTGCAGATCGATATTCATCTTCACGTACAGCTTGCTGATGCGCAGAAGTTGCGCGTAAACAGGCCGATAAAAACGAATCGGAATGGCCTTGATTTTGAAGAGGCGCAGGATGCGGGGCGCCGGAATGGTAATCAGCAGCCCCGTGTCCAGTAGCGCATCCGAGACATCGATCTCAACGACTTTTTTGTTCTCTTCCATTTCGCTTCGTTAGTCGGTGATGGCGAAAATTTCATACGTACCGTCCTCTGCGCCCGCAGGTGCCATTGCACGGCATGTCACTTCGATTTGAGCGATTTCCGTACGCGTCATGTTCCACACGAAGCGGGCGAGAATCTTGGCGCGCGGGATATCGATTCCCACTTTATAGGGTGTAAGCGCCCTGACTGCCATCTCGATTTCAACATACTCCTTCGGAGCCACGAACTTCTCAACCGTGTGCTGCTTGCCGTTCTGATCTTTGATTTGTACCGATTTCGTCGTTCCGCCGAACAGCTTCTTCAACACGTCGTTATCCCATTCCATAAACGAGGTAACGAGGTTCTTCAGACCCTTTTCCGAAACAACCGACTCCTCCGGAGCGTCGGGGTACTCCTCGCTATAAAAATCCTGCGTCTGATCCTGCTCGGTCGTGAAGTTAGCCGTTCCCTTGAGCGTGCGTGCGATCTGCACCATGTCTTCGGGCATTCCACCGCCCGACTGCACTGCGCCGAACATCAGCGCCGACAGACCGATTGACCTTGTTTTTTTTGCTATTGCCATGATTATCTAAATTTTAATATAAGTACTACAATTGTTAAAAGAATTACCCCCGCGGCGAAACCTGAGCCGAACCATTTAAGCGAGAATCTGTCCGGGGGGTGGGGGCGAGGAGAAGTGGTCGATTCTACGACTTTTTGAGAGTCATGTCGCATCGCTTGAACTTCTCGTTCGTAATCGAACAGGATCGCCCGCAGACTGTCACATTCTGAGTTCACATAAACCGTATCGTTCTCAAACCCCAGCGTCGTGAAATTCATCCCCGAACGCTCCGAATATGTCGCCCCCTTCGGTAGCTGCTTCAACATCGCTACCGGAACCGTCAGGCTCGTTCGGCTGACCGGGATCGTCACGTGTACGGCTCGCAGTTTTTCGGTGATAAAAAGGCTGTCGGTTCTTACGTGTTCGCTTGTAATCTTTGTACTTCTGCAGCTCAGAGCGGACAGGGCAAAGATTGTAATACTTGCAGCGAGTAATAACCTTGAGAATCTCCTCGAACTGCGATAAAGAAAGTCGAAGGTGTAATATTTCTTCATTCTGTTTCAGTATTTCTTGATTCTTATCCAGCAGGTTGTCGCCATTGAGCTGCGCAATGTCACGCCAAATCTCGATCGTGTCTTTCGTCATTTTCGATTTGTTGCGCTTCCAAAGCGCGCGCAGCAAAAAGATATTCACGATAGACAGACCCGAGGGGAACGCCCACTGCAATATGCTCAACACCGATTCCATCATAATCCATTGTTACTTACAATTCGTTCTACAGCAGCGATTGTACTTGCCATGACAGCCGCGTAATTCGGAGCTGTAGCGTATTTTGCGCCCTCATTATCGACGATTCGACGCGCAAATTCCTTCGCGTTAAAGCGATACGCCCACGCGTCCGCATAGCCGGGCTTTTTCAGCAGTGCGAGATGATCGTCGAGGCAATCGGCATAGCTGTCGTATGCACGAAACAGACGATACACGCGATACCGGTAACGATCGCCTACGTGCTCGACGCTTACAACTCGCTCAGGCGCGGTAAATTGCTTATCCGGAACACGGAAATACTCGGTTGTAAGACAGAGCACCGTCGGCCCTTTCCATGACCCTTTCGTGATGCCGAAAAGGTTATTGCCTGCGCCCTTAATCTTCCATCCCGTCTCCAACGCCGCCTGTGCGACCACAAAGGCAGGGTGAACTCCACCCGTTTTGAAAAGCCGCACGGCATGCGGGTAAAGCGTTTTTACAAATTCAATTTGCTCGTTTTTAGTAGCCATCTCTTCGATAAAAGTTAAGACAGCCGCGCCCGGAGGCGGATGCCACGCCGGAGCACGGCTGTCTATCGTGAACAAAAAAGTTAGCAGGCATATACACTTACTTATCCGCACTCGGTTTCGGGGCTACAGGCTTCTTGCCTCGCCCGCCCGGATCGTCCTCTGCGGGCACATCCGCAACCGGAGTCTCGCCGATTTTCACATAAGCCTCTCCGATCGTGTGCATCAGCACCGTGTCGCCTTTTGCACAGAGAATTTCCGCAACCTTGACGGCCGTTTCTTTCTCATTATGCACAATCAGGATGGACGCGGGCTGGATGCCATGCGCCCGAACAAGAAATTCGTCCAAATCGCCTTCGGCGACAATCAGGACAACAGGATTAGCATCGTGAATGACCGTTCCATCCGCTTGCGGCTTGCGCAAAGCGGCGGCCGGGAAAGGTACAACGACCACATCCGGCCCCTCGAGTGTGTGGGGCGCTTCGAATACGAACCTGCGCCCCGTTTCTTCATTTCTCCAAACCATAACCCCGATCAGTTTTTGCCCGAGATCAGCGCGCCGATATACTTACCCGTGATGGGCAGCGCCATACCGCGCATATTGAACCCGATGATGTCACCTCTGTGCTCCGGATCTTTCAGACGGAAGTACATATCCATATCGCCCTGACAGCGGCCTACAGAACCTTCATGATATGCCAGCGAAGCGGGCACATCGTTGTTTGTTGACGCGGCTTCGAACGCGGTCTTCTGCTTCGTCGTCGTGAGGTATTTCGGCGTCTGCGAGCAGCGAACGACCTTGAACGAGAACAATTTGTTTTCGTTCCAAATCGTTTTATATAACTGCAAATCTTGCAGCATTAAATCGCTCGCATGAACATGATGCAGCGCAAGAACACGCTCATCTTCGGGCACTTCCAACTCATTGAAACGGAGCTCCATTTCGAGAATATCCTCGTAGCTCATCGCCTTGAAGCCGCGTTTGTTGACCTTCGTCGAAGTCGTTTCCACAACCGGAGTGGTTGCTGTCTCCTTTTGCGGAGCCCAGTTAAAGGCTGCTAATGCCGTGAACTTCATGAGCAGCGATTTCTTATGCCCTTCGATCACACTCTGTCGTTTCTCTGCCGACTCTTCTACCTCAATCGCGTCGCGATGTACCGTATTTTCCGTATCAAATCGCTTGAGCGGCAACTGATGATGAGCGTCTTTACGTACTGAGATCGGGATAGGCCAAACAGCGTTGTCTATATACACCTTCGGATCGATTCCGGCCTCCTGTAAATTCAGCGCGTTATTGTCGACCCACGCGTCCAGATTTTTACAGTATGAAAGTAAAGAGGTACTCGGATAAAACTTCTCGATGATTTCGGGGAGCCAAATCTCTTTATTCAGCCCTGCCAGCATAGCACCTTTGGGCGCCAGTGGAAGCGCAGAAAGCACCGTCATACCCCCGAAGACGGCGAGATGATCCCAGCCCGTCAAATACGCCAGCGGGCCGGATGCGACCGCGTTGAAAAGCAGCGCGGTGATTAACGTAATTACAATTTTCAGTCTCATTTTTCAAATATTTAAAGCGTTTTACAATAGCGTTTAAATTTACGCGGGATCATGTCCGTACGCGTCTCTGAACTTCTGCACGTAAAGTGCGTTATCTTTCTTCAGCTCACGCAGACGATCCGCTTTCACGATTTCCGCAAACGTCATGCTCGCGATCGGCTTTTCGCCTCCATTCCCTTCAGCTCCTTTCTCCACCTGCACAGAGATTTTCTCACGAGCCGGAATCGATGCGAGACGATTCTTTGCACCCTCGAAATCTTTCTCAAAATCACCCATCCACGCGATCCGACCGTCCGCGTTAATGCGTCCGTCCGCCACCGCAGCAGCGACAAGCGCCTCGGCTTCTGTCTTTTGCTCAGCCGCTTGCTTCGCTTCGATCGCGGCAAGCTTCTGTTTCAACGTGTCGCGCTCGGCAACAGCCGCGCTCAACTCACCCTGCAAGGCTCCGACCTTGTTAACGACTTCACTTTCAGTCGAGGCCTCGGCCAATCCTAATTTTACTGCAACTAATTTCATGTCTACTTCTTTTATAATGTGTGTAAAATTTCCGCACCAAACACGCTGCCCGACTTCTTCTACAACCAGCTCAGCGCTAATGCGCTTCAACAGCTCAGGGGCTGCGAGGTTCTTTAATTCTTTTCGCTGTGTGACCACGACCTCATCGGCCAGACCCGCAGCCTTGGCCTCATCCGCCGTAAACCACGTTTCTTCGGCCATCATCTTTCCGAGCAGCTCCTTATCGATATTGCGGCGGGAAAGGATCGTTTGCATTGAATCCTTTAAGACGCTCAGATACTTTTTTTCCTTGTTCGAAAGCGAACTCTCCGCAATCCCCGAAAAAAACGGATCATGGATCATCAATTTTGCGTAATCCTGCATCTCGACGCGATCTCCGCACACCGCGATTACGGCTGCCATCGATAAGGCGATACCGTCGACGTGAACGTGGATATATGCGCGAGCCGACAAAATCGCTGAAACGATCGACAACCCATGTTCGACGTTGCCCCCCGGCGAGTTGATCCGAAGGTGAATCGTGTCCGCATGTTCGTCTACGCTCTTTATCCAGTGTGCCAAGTCGTTGCCGCTAAAATCCGCACCGATCACACCGTACATTAAGATTTCATATTCATTCTCCATTTTTTCTCAGAATCCGTGATAAAACAATGCAAAGATCAGACAGCTTGTCAGCCCCTGCAAATCGCCGTGCAAATAACTACAAACATCCTACAATCAATTTCATAAACAGCGAAAATAAATACAAAAACTTTTTCACGCGCACGGCTGTAACTGTAATTTTGTCACAAAAAAAAGAGGATATTTTATGACGAAACAAGGACAAACGAAAGCGGCTCGAAAACAGCAGCGAGAACTCGGAAGACTGAAATTCTTCTATCAGCACTGGACGTATAAGGAGATTGCGGAATGGCTCGGCGTTTCGGAAAATACGATCGGCAAGTGGGCGAAGGAGGACGAGTGGAAAAAGGAGAAGCGGTCGCTCACGCAATCGCGCGAACAGGCATTGCTCGACGCATACAAGCAACTCGAAGAGATTAACGCGAACATTGCGAAGCGAGAAGAAGGCTTCCGATTTCCCACGAAAGACGAGCGACTCGCACGCAAAGACTTGCGACGCGAAATCCGCGAAATGGAAGCCGGAAGCGGCATTCGCGAGGTGATCGACGTGTCGCAGGCAATCCTGAACTGGCTCCGCGCCTTTGACCCGGTCAAGGCGATCGAGGTCAGCGGCATATTTGATCAATACATCAAAGACACGATTCGATGAAGCAGGAAGATAAAAAAGCGCTACAGGACTGGGAACTGTATTTGCAGTCGATACGCGACGATACGGTCATGGATATCACCATGTCCGCGGCCGAGCGTGAAAAACGGCGGATATGGCTCGAAGCGAGGCCGCTCGAATGGATCAAAGAGATGTTTACGAAGTTCGCGAAGTACGATTTCGCAGACTTTCAAAAGAAAGCGATTAACCGCATTCTCACGAATGCGGGCGGGAACTGGTATGAGGTACTGTCGTGGGCTCGTGAGCTCTCGAAGAGTACAACAGTGATGTTCATAACCATGTATTTAGCCCTTACCGGACGCAAAAAGAACATTTTGCTGACGTCGAACAGCAGTGACAACGCAGAGCGTCTGCTTCGCGTTTATCGCGGCCAACTCGAAGCGAATCAGCGCATTGCATTTTACTATGGCAATCAGCGAGGCAGTAAGTGGACGGAAGAGCATTTTATCACGAAGAAAAACGTGTCGTTTTTCGCCGTCGGAGCACGGCAGTCGCCGCGTGGTTTCAAGCTCGACGAAGTGCGTCCGGACGTGATCCTGCCCGACGATTTCGACACGGACGAAGAATGCCGTAACCCCGAAATCGTTAAAGACAAGTGGAACTGGTTCGAGCAGGCGCTGTATTTCACGCGCTCCTTCAGCGAGGCGCTGCTGGTTATTTGGTGCGGAAACATCATCGCAAAAGATTGCTGTATTGTGCGGGCAGGCGAACGCGCCCGCGAACTTGCCAAACGTGAAAAACCGCTCGGAAACTGGGATATCATCAACATCCGCATGGTCAATATCCGCAAGCCTGACCCGAAAAGAGACTTCGCCGAGGGGCTATCCGTCTGGCCCGAAAAAAACACGGAAGAGATGATCGACGAAGTGCTCGCGCAGGTGTCTGCGTCGTCTGTTCAAAAAGAGTGCTTCAACAATCCCGTGACCGAGGGCAAGTATTTTACGGAGCTGAAATGGGGAGTTATCCCGCCACTGCAGAAGTTCCCGTTTTTAATCTCATACGGCGACCCTGCGCCCTCGAATCGCACGACGAGCAGCAGGGGCAAGGCGAAACTCGGATCGTTCAAATCGAACGTCCTGCTGGGCATCTACGAGGCGAGGTTGTACATCATCACATGCTTCCTTGACCACGTCATAAACGAGGAGTTTGTAAACTGGTATTACTATCAGCATGAGTATGTAAAGGATAAAACGACGATTTACAACTACATCGAAAACAATAAACTGCAAGACCCTTTCTACGAGCAAGTGTTCAAGCCGCTTTTCCTGAAAAAAGCGATTGAAAAAGAGTTTATTATTTCGATCGCTCCGGACGAGCGGGCCAAGCCCGACAAATTCGCCCGCATCGAGGGTAACCTTGAGCCCCTCAACCGGGCGGGCAACATGATCCTCAACATCGCCGAAAAGGATAACCCGCACATGCAGCGACTCGAAGAGCAGTTTACCCTCTTTGACGACGGCCTCCCTGCGCCTGCCGACGGCCCTGACGCCGTCGAGGGCGGATACTTTGTCGCACAGCGTAAAACCGTCGCCGTGAGCGCATCGAGTTGGGTAGCAGGCACGAAGCCCACGAACAAAAAACGATATTAATTCACTTTTAATTTTTCACTTTTAACTATTCACTTTTCACTCTTAACATTATGTTTTTGACCGTCGAAGAATTATACACTCACATGTACGATGAAACCGTTAGCGTGATTAGCCGCGAGACCGAGGCCATCCCGCTGGCTGCCATCGACGCGGCCGTGGCAGAGGCGAAAAGCTATCTGCACGACTATGACACAAACGCGATCTTCAGCGCCGAGGGAGACGACCGGAACGCGCTGTTACTGCTCTTTGTAAAGGATATTGCCGTGTGGCATTTCGTCAATCTCGGCAATGCCTGCATCGATATTGAACTGCGCGAGAAACGCTACGACAGCGCCGTGAACTGGCTTCGGCTGGTGCAGAAAGGCGACCTGTCCCCCGACCTCCCTGCCAAGAAAGCCGAGCCCGGAGGCGACGAGATTATCGGCAAAATACATTTTAGCAGCAACCCGAAAAGGTCGCAACATTTTTAAACCGTTTAAACGATATTGCAATGACAAAGAAACAGAATAAAAAAACAGCGATGCCGGCCGGCTCGCAAGTGTCTACTCAAATACTCGTGCAGCCCGTCGTCCGTTCGATCCATGATATTGCAAGCTGGCGAACGGCCCTGCGCCTCGCCGACCGCGGCAACCGCACGAAGTTATATGACATGTACGAGGATATCATGCTCGACGGCGTGCTTTCGGACGCGATCGATAAGCGCATCGACGCCGTCAAGGATGCCGATCTCTCGTTCACGATTAACAATCGCGACGTAGACGTCATGTACGACCTCATCGATTCGATCGAATTCGAGGAGCTGATCGGCGATATCATGCTCTCGAAATTATGGGGCGTTTCGGTCGACGAGTTCACGTTTAATGTCGATCAGACCTTTTCCTTTACCTCGATCGATCGTAAGCATATACGCCCGACCCTGCGTGAGATCGCGAAGCGTCAAGAGGACGAGCGTGGAATATCGTATGCGGCAAATGATCACGTAATTCAGTGGGGTAAGGACGATGATCTCGGACTCCTGCTCAAAGTTGCGCCGCTGATCATCTACAAACGAGGAGGATTCGGCGACTGGGCGCAGTTTGTCGAGCTGTTCGGGATGCCGCTCCGGATCGGGAAATACAGCAGCATGGACGAGGCCAGCCGCCGTGAGTTGATCCGCGCTTTCGAGACAGCAGGTTCCGCACCCTACCTCGTAATCCCGAAGGAGACGGAAGCGTCTCAGGAGGCAAACGCCTCATCGGGAAACGGACTGCTGTATAAAGAATTTCGTCAAGCTTGTTCCGAAGAAGTGTTAATCACGATCTTAGGGCAGACGATGACGACCGTCGACGGCAGCTCGCTCGCACAGGGCGAAGTGCATCTGGCGGTTCAGGAGAAGAAGCATCGTGCGGATCGGCGCTACGTAGAGCGCATGTTAAACCGCTTCTTTGTGCCGCTCCTCATCAATCGCGGATATCCCATTGCGGGCGGGAAGTTTCAATTTCTCGACAACAAACGCGAGCTTGAGGTAAGCGAGATCATACAGCTCAGCGACATCATGCCGATCCCGCAGAGCTATCTGCACGAGCGCTATAACATCCCCCTCCCGAAAGGCGATGAACCCATCGCCCGCAGACAAGCGCAAGCCTTGCCCGCACCCCTTACGGACGACGACGATGATGACAACGATCCCGACCCCGATCCGGGCGCAGAACCGCGTGGACACGGCTCGAATGCGAAGAACGAAAGCGGCTTCTTCAGACGTATGTTTGATTTTTTCGTAGCAGCCCAGCGGCGCGGCTGGGCTTCCAATCTCCTCACGCCAACGGGCGATGCAGTTGCGGATGCGACGATAAAGCAGACGATTGACGAAGAGGGACGCGCATACTTCAACGCAGAATTGTTCCGCTTCACACACTCGCAGCTCATCCAAGCCGCCCACGAGGGGTTCAGGCACGGAGGCGGCAAGGTTTCGAGCGTGGGATTCGTTTACGAGGCCGACGACAACGCTTATCTCGTAGCACTCGAGCAGAACCTGTACCATTTTTCCGCGTCCAAAACGCTCGCGGAAATGAACGAATTAAACCGGATTTTCCGAGAAAGTAAGAGTTTCGAGGAGTTCCGGCAAAAGGCGCAAGAAACGACGAAGATTTTCAACGAGACGTGGCTGAAAACAGAGTATCAGACCGCCGTCTCCGTCGCTGAGTCCGCGAGCACATACAGGCGTCTTATCGCGCAGACAAACGTGTTTCCGTTCTGGGAGTACCGCACCGTCGGCGACGACCGCGTACGGCCCGAACACGAAGACATCGACGGCCTGATCCTGCCTGCGGACGATCCGCGATGGAAGAAAATCATGCCACCAAACGGCTGGAATTGTCGCTGTTATATCGTTCCACGCATGACGCACGAGGTCGCGAACGTCGACATGGCCGAGATGCGGCGAAGGTGTGATAAGTTTTTTGGCTCGACGGAGTGGTCTCGATGCGAGGCGCAAGGCTTCGGAATTAATCGGGCAGACGAAGCGCAAATCTTCACGGCGAATCAGATGTATATTAACAAATTCGCAGACATGTCGAGTAAAACACTCGAAAAGATCACGCCGCGGGAATGGGGGGTATCCGAGTCGCTCGACACGCTTATGCGCGACGCTCCCGGCCCGGTTCCGCGATACGAGGGCGATCCGGATAGCTGGTTCGACGCGAACAAAATCATTGAAAACGGTGCGGAATTGCTGATGCTGAAAGATTACGCGGGGAGAGCGTGGCGCATGTCGAAAAAGGCCTTTGTAGCCCACTCCACGAACGCGGTTAAGAAGCGTGCGTTTCGCACCGAATACCTCGCCGCGATCAAGGATGTTGCAGCGAATCCGGACGAGGTGTGGTTAGGCCGCGAGGGTAAGGATCGCAAGAATAAAGTTAAGGCAATCAATAACTTTATCATGGTCAAGTTTTATAAGGACGTGGTGTTGGCCGTAGCCGGAAAGGTCGAAAAAGCGAAGCTGACGCTTAAAACGTGGTACGTGGTGAGGGATAAGTCGGTGAGGCGAGGGCTGCTACTGCATAAAAAACAATAAGCCGGATCGCTCCGGCTTACCTCTACGGGGGTTGGTCTGTCGTTGCGCTGTGCGCCCAGTCGGCAAAAGCCCCATCACCCCCCGGAGGTGCCTACAGCCTTACCCGCAACGGCAAACTTCGAAGACAAAGATACGAAACTTTTAATATTACACACATGAATCTCGAAGAATTTAACGACTACCTGCGCAACATACCTGAAAAAATCAATGAGGTTGCACCCACGATCGTCGCCGAGACAGCCGTCGAGTACTACAAACAACGCTTTGAAGAAAAGGCGTTTGACGGCAAAGAGTGGGACAAAGGAAAGCCGAAGAAACGCGGGTCGTTGCTCGTCGAAAGCGGCAACCTGATGAACAGCATCCGCCCGAACGAAGTGGGGCCGGAGCGCGTCGTGATCTCGGCCGGAAACGCGCATGTTCCGTACGCAAAAGTGCATAACGAGGGCTTCGACGGCGAGGTGACCGTGAAGTCGCACATACGCCGAAAAAAAGGCAGTAACTCACAAAAAAACAAAAACGTGCTGTACGGAGGTGATGCGTTAGTAACAGAGCATAAGCGAAATATGCACGTCGTAAAACGTCAGTTTCTCGGCGAATCGAAAGAGCTGGCGGATCGCATAAAAACACGCCTCGACGACGCAATCGATAATATTTTATAACCCTTTAATTTTAAAGCAATGAACAAAGAAATTTTCACGACTCTATGCGAGCATATCCAAAAAAACGTGCCGGAAATCCGGTGGATCGACTTTGATACAGGACAGTTAAACATCGCAAGCGAGCGCCCGCCTGTCGATTGGCCGTGCTGTCTCATCGACATTAGCTATCCTTCGTGCCGCGACCTCGCGGTCGAGGACAATATGCAGTTAGTAAACGCAGATATCACGCTTCGCGTCGCCTTCGTTCCTGCGGGCGAAACGCATCACCGGGCGCCCGCAGACGTGCGCAAACAGGCGCTGAAGATGTTCGATATCGTCGAGAAACTGCACAGCGCTCTGCAGGGCGAAACGTTCAAGGACACCGTATCCGGCCTGAGCCGCAGTCGCGCGAACAAACAGACGAGAAATAATAAAGTCGTCGTGTTTAACATAACGTACACGACGACTTTTCAAGAATATATATAGCAAGAAGAGAGTAGTTAGCTCCAGTTCCACGAGGGGTGTTCTTTTCGAAGCGACCGGGCGGCGTTGGCAAGGAGACGCAGTTCGTCGAGATAGGCCGAATGCGCGTTAATCGCGTTCATGATCGTGCGCTCTTCGACGAAAAATTCGCTTTCGGCCAAGATACGCATCACGTCATCGAACCGACGCCGACGCAGCTCCGTCCAATAAAAATATCGCGCTACGAGCACGCGATTGCGGGCGCGTACACGCTCCTCGCGTGTGCTGCACCCCTGCGCAGGGGCGTTTGTTTTTAGATTCTTAACCGTCATATCCTCGCTTCTTTTCCGCAAAAATAACAAAAAACGGCGCGAGGATCACCCCCGCGCCGCTATAAAGTTATAAACAAAGACTGTTACATATCCGTATCCGAACGCTCTTGTACAATTTCAGCTTGCTGCTTACGCTTAAAAAAGTAGTAACAAACCGCCATAATGGCAGCTGAAGGAACGACAACTGCCACAAGAGAAAACACCTTGTCTTCCGAAAAAAAACAGGCGCCAAGCCCGAACAAGAGAGGAAAAAGCATAAAAACAAACAGCCACGAAAGACATCCGCCGTTTGTCCATATCGACCGCCGATCCGGCTTAAAATCGCCTACTCTAACCCGATGTGACAAACCGGTTCCAGATATACCCACATTGGTATAAAGCCCTCGTTTCCCGACTGATATTGATCTACCTTGTTTACCAATTGTTGTAGAGAGCCCTGTTTTACCCACATTTAGCCGAACACCCGGAGCAATCGTTTTTGTTTTTCTAAATCGTGTAGACATTTTATATTTGTTTTTCATTGCAAAGAAAAACATTTTCTTTTACACGAACAAACTTTGACGCCTTCCGAAAGTCCCCAAAAAAAGCCCCGACCAATCGGTCGGGGCTTTCATTTATGGCAAATCTTCATCGACCGGACATGTACCGGTAACCGCCGGAAGGCTTCGAGCATCCTTATATCGCGGCATAAGATCGCCAATCAGTCCGCATACGGCTTGCATGCCGCCTCTCATAACATTATTCTCGTCAACACACGACATCAACCACGTTAACTCATCGTGCAATCGCAGCCAGTCTTCAAATGGGGCGCTGCCTGTCTTAACGTGTATGGAAAAACCATCCTTATAAAACACAACCATATCCGCCTCCTTTCTTTCCACCGTCAATCGGCTGTATAGTCATTCCGTATCGGCCGTTCAAGTACTGAATCAACAGATTAGGCGAACGCTGATCAAGTGCTTCAAAGAAATCTTCACAGTCCATAAATACAAGCAAACGCGTTTCTTCAAGCACATCATAACGCTTCACGTTCTTCAATTCAAGCATCATCGCGCACCTCCTTTATCCGACAAACCAAAATCCAAAGACAACTGCGCCCGCCGATAGTTGTAATAACTCGCTAACAGATCAGCATACTGTGGAGTGATAAAATTGCGCCCGAAGAGTTTCACAAAGTGATGCGGGAACTTCGCCCGCCGCCATTGTGTGCCGCCGCGTGCACTGCCTCCCAAGGCTCGTACAATATCTGCGTAAGGATAAAGTGGCATGCCGTCGTGTATAACAGCCGAAACACCATGTTTGGAGGGCACTTCGAGCGCACTTTTAGACAACACATGCTTCAAAAGATTGTTGCAGGCAAAATAAAAATCGGGGCTTAGCCACTGGGCAAACATCAAGGCAATATCTTCGTGCATCCACGTACCACGACGTCCACCACCATGTATAACTATCAATAAATCATTCAAGTTGCATTTATGCAACTTGACCCCCGTAGCCAATAAGTCTTTGGCCTGCTGTGTTCTAAGCCAAAACTTAGGTTTAACACCGAAAGGTTCGGCCATCTGAGTGGCATTGACCATTAACCTTCCACCGATACGTTCAAATCGGATTTGACTCCCACTGTATTGCAGTACAGCTGCATTTTGCTCGTTTACAGCCTGAGCTGGGCTTTCTTTTTTGTGTAA
>ERZ773024.227-NODE-227-length-21199-cov-4.012344_pt1 | contig 21199 bp, 17 predicted proteins | sample MGYA00511667_ERZ773024 | MGnify/ENA primary metagenome ERZ773024 (study PRJEB29015, sample SAMEA2738117) | human oral metagenome | biome: human oral; feature: human-associated habitat; material: saliva | place: China | collected 2258 ... | reverse complement strand
GAGCTGCGGGCTGCGCGGGAACTGCGGACTGCCCCGCAGGCTGCTGAGGATAAGGGGTGCTCATTAGTTCCTCCTCTAGTGCACCGACATGCGGCAACGAGGCTGTGAAGAAACCCCACACCCCTCCTTGCCGAAAAGTCTTTCAAGAATTGAGACTAACGACAAGACAACCCCCACGCAAAACGCACTCACCCCGCAAGCGCACGCAGCGACGGCCTCGCCGGGCGGGGGCAGGCTTGATATTGCAACGAAAAGACGATATCTCAACCATCGCCAGCAAAGCGCCGGGCAGGTTCAGATGAGAACCAGCAGGGGGAGGAAAAGCACGCACCAGCACAGGGGCACGTTCAGGACTATTCCTCGCCCGGCAAGCGCCCGCTCGGCCTCGCTGTCAGCGCGCCGACGGCCAGGCCCATGAGGGCGCCGCGCGCCCGAGAAAGAAAATCCGTCATGACCCTAGTGTTGCACAGGGGCCTCCAGATGGATCCCGGCGTCCGCAGCGCCTGCCCTCCGCAGGCAGTCGAGGCCAGGGGAGCGCGCGAGTTAGCCCCGGCCTCGTCCCCGGCCTCTGCGGAGGCGAGCGCAGCGGCGGCGGCGCCATCAATTTCCTGCGGCTCCTCGTTGTTGCGCTTGCGGGAGCGCAGCCAGAGGATGCCGGCAACGAGCAGGATGACGGCGACGGACGCGAGGACGGCGATCATCCACGGCTTCATGACGGAGCCCTTGACCTGCGCGGCTTCGGCGGCCACGGCCTCCTCGTCCATGGGGACGCGCTCGCCGGTCACGAGGAGGCGGTGCGTGTTGACGCCGTAGGGGGTACAGGTGATGAGGGTGGCGAGGTCCTTGCCTTCGACCTTGTTGAGGGACTCGGTCTCGTGGGGCAGGACGACGCGAATGTCGGTGACCTGGTACTTCAGGTGGCGCCCAGCGGTCTCAATGTAGAAGTAGTCGCCCATCTTGACGCTCGTCAGCTGGTCGAACATGGTCGCGTTACCCAGGCCGGTGTGGCCGGTGAGGACCGTGTGCGTGGACTCGCCGCCGACGGGCAGGGCGGTGCCGAAGAGGTGGCCGATGCCCTTGTCGAGGGTCGCGGTGTCGGTGCCGTGGTAGATCGGCAGGTTGACGTCGATCGAGGGGATCTTGATGGTCGCCATGACGTCGTTGAGGTTGAGCTGGCTCAGGTAGTCCTGGTACTGCGCGGTGCCAGGGCGCTGGGCGTCCAGCCAGGGGTCGAGGATCGGCGACTCGGAAGCCTTGAGGTTGTACTCGTCGGCGCGGCGCAGGGACTCGGCGACGGCGTCGGGGCCGGCGTCTTCGGCGACGGCGCTGAATTGGGAGGCGATGGATTCCTGGCGATAGTTGTTGTACTGGGTCGCGAAGACGGGGTACAGGAGGACCAGGATGCCCGCGAGCAGCAGGATCGGCGGCGCGATGGTGAGGAGACGCCACTTCAGGGGTGTCTTCTTCTTGTCGGGCGCTTGGGTGCTCACGCTTTCTCCGTTCATTGCCGAGGCCGTGGAAGTTTGTCTGGTTACAGGGTAGTACCGCTGGGGGCGGTTGCGGGCAACGCGAGGGGGGTGTGGACCCGCGGGTCCACACCCCCTGTGTGTCGCTAGCTAGCGAGGATCAGGCGTCGGCCTGCTCCTTGCGGCGCTTGTTGGCCAGCGCGATCGCACCGGAGCCGCCCACGAGGAGGGCGCCAGCACCGATCAGGACGCCGACACCGGCAGCACCGGTCAGCGGCAGGTTGAAGCCACCGTTGTGCGGGACGTCCTTGACGGTCGTCGCGAGGGTGTACTCGTTATCCTTGGTGGAGTTGGTCTGCAGGACCTGGAAGGCGATCGGGCGGGTCTGGAGCTCGAAGCCCTCGGGGGCCTTGGTCTCAACGAGGCAGTACCAACCGCGGTCGGCTTCCTTAACCTCAGCGTTGTTGGCCCAGTCGTTGTTGCGCAGGCCATCGATGGTGACCTCACCGTTTGCGTCGGTCACGTAGGTGGTGACACCAGCGGGGCTCAGCTTGGTGTCCAGGGTTGCGTCAACCGAGTCGAAGTTCTTGGTGGGAGTGCTCTGTGGCGTGCACTGGTACACCTCGAACTCTGCGCCCTTGAGCTTCGCGCTTGTATCTGCTGCGGAGACCTTGGTGATCTTCACCTTGCCGAACTTGGAGACAACCTCGGAGTTCGGGTAATCCGGCGGGGGAACCTCACCGGAGCCGGGGGTCCAGCCGTTAGAGGGAGCGTTGGGGAGCAGGATTGCCTTGTTCTTGAAGAGACCGTCGGATTCGACCTTTTCCTTCACGGTGCCAGCGAGGTCCATCTGAACCTTGGTGGTGTCGTCCTTGCGGTTTTCGACGATCTTCTTGCGGCCGGCCTCGGTAAACTCAGCGGTCCAGAACATGGTCTTGCCATCGGTGCCAGTGGCGCCAATGAGCTTGTAATCGGTGCCCTTGGTCAGAGCAACCTCACCGTTCTTGCCGTTGATGAGCTTCAGGGTGATGCCAGCTTCGGGCAGTTCCACGCGCTTGTCGTACTGGTCGACGACGTCGTAGAAGTCGAGAGCCTCAACTGCAGGAACGTCGGACTTGATGGTGTAGGAGATCGCGGATCCGATGGCGGGAGTCGCCACATCGGCAACGGTCTTCTCGACGCCAGCCTTGGAGTTCTTCGGGTATGCGTGAACGTCGTAGACCCACTTGTTCAGGTCCTTCGGGTTCGTCATCGGAACGGTGATGATGAAGGGCTTGGAGCCGACGTAGCCCGCGGGGCTTTCGGTCTCGGTCACGACGTAGGCGCCCAGGGGCAGGTTGGAGAAGGTGGCCAGACCGCCGCCAGCGGTGGTCTTCTCAACTGCTGCATCGACACCGTCTGCCTTAGCAGCAGTAACGTCACCGTTGAAGCCAACAAGCTTCTCCCAGCCGGCCTGGGTGGTCAGGTCGACGTTGGTCAGGCGCTCAACGGTGAACTTTGCGCCGTCAAGCGGGGTGCCGGTGACAGTGCTGTCCTCAAGACCGGTGCCTTCGGTGGTGCCGTTGGTGGCATCCTTGACCAGCTTGTGGATGGTGATGGAGCCGGTCTTGCTGGTATCCAGGTCAACCAGTGAGGGAAGACGCTCAGCGGTGGCAACGACACCGAATGCCGATGCGGAGGGGGCTGCCGTAGCAATACCCGGAACCGCTGCGGCGCCGGCGGCAACCGCGATGACGGCGAGGAGGCTGACGCCTCGACGGGTCTTAAGAGTTGTCATTTTTGTGTTCTCCTGTTGTACGGGATCTTTAAACAGATTAAGTGATGGTGATTGAACTAGTCGTTTACAGGATTCCGTGTCTCAGGCAAATTTATCTGCCTGAGACAGTGTTTCATGGTGACCAGCGGCGATCCATTCGGAACAAAGCCCCAAATACTCATGTGGTAGGTGCGACACGCCGACATGGGCACGAAATTTTTCGAATTTTTCGTGCGCTTACCCACAGCCTCAACCCACTCTGTGGAGAAATTGAAGAGCTCTATCCACAGGCCCCCTCGGGCACAATTTCCTCAAATTACACCGATGTAAGCCACCCTCATCCACACCCCATCCACAGGGGACCAGTCACCTATCCACATCTAGGGTTAGGAACACAGTTAGACACAACATATTGGGTCTCGTGACGAAAGCACACACAAGGTGTAGTGTTGTCGCATGTTCCGCTCCCCCGGGTAAACAGCGGAGAAAACACACATCAACACACGACATTGAAAGGTCCGGCCATGTCTATCACCGTCTACTCCAAGCCCATGTGTGTCCAGTGCGACGCGACCTACCGCGCACTCGACAAGCAGGGACTGGACTACACGAAGGTCGACCTCACCGAAGACCCCTCGGCACTCGAGTTCATTAAGGGCCTGGGCTACCAGCAAGCTCCCGTCGTTATCGCCGGCGAAGACCACTGGAGCGGCTACCGCCCCGACCTCATCAAGGCCGCAGCACAGGCCTCGGCAATGGGAACGGCACGCGTCGTTAACGCCTAAAAGCAACCCACCCGGTCCCCCAAGCAAACCGGGGGACCGGGTCACTTTTTGCTCCCTGCCCAGGGGCGGCCTCGTGAAAGGAAAAGACCACATGGTCAACGTCGTCTACTTCTCGTCGGCGACGGGCAATACCCGCCGTTTCGTGGAAAAACTCGGATTCCCAGCACAGCGAATCCCGCTTCTCCCGCGTGACGAATTCCTTCACGTCGATCAGCCCTATGTCCTCATCGTCCCTACCTACGGCGGAGGCAACATCAAGGGAGCGGTCCCCAAGCAAGTCATCAAGTTCCTCAACGACGAACACAACCGTGGCCTCTGCCGCGGAGTGATCTCTTCTGGGAACACCAACTTCGGCACGGCCTACTGCCTGGCCGGAGACATCATCTCCGCAAAATTACACATCCCCCACATGTACAAATTTGAGCTCCTCGGCACTGCCGAAGACGTCTCACGAGTTCGCGAAGGATTGAGCGAGTTTTGGCAGAAAACCTCACTGACACAGGAGTAGAACCAGCCCCCTCCCCCGAGCTGGATTACCACGCGCTCAACGCGCAACTGAACCTCTACGACGCCGACGGCAAGATCCAATTCGAGGCCGATCGACAAGCAGCGCGTCAGTACTTCCTCCAGCACGTCAACCAGAACACCGTCTTCTTCCACGACCTGGAAGAGAAGATGGAATACCTGGTCGAACAGGGCTACTACGAGAAGCACGTCCTGGACCAATACGATTTCCAGGACATCAAGGACCTTCACAAGCAGGCCTACGCTCACAAGTTCCGCTTCCCCACCTTCCTGGGCGCCTTCAAGTACTACACCTCGTACACGCTCAAGACTTTCGATGGAACTCGCTACCTGGAGCGCTTTGAAGACCGCGTCGTCATGGTCGCGCTCTACCTAGCACAGGGAGATATCGAAATGGCGCGCCACCTGGTCGACGAGATGATGACCGGACGCTTCCAGCCCGCGACCCCGACCTTCCTCAATGCCGGCAAGGCCGCGCGAGGCGAGCTCGTCTCCTGCTTCCTCCTGCGCATCGAAGACAATATGGAGTCCATCGCCCGCGGCATCAACTCCGCACTGCAGCTGTCCAAGCGCGGTGGTGGCGTGGCCCTGCAGCTCACCAACCTTCGCGAGGCCGGCGCCCCGATCAAGAAGATTCAGAACCAGTCCAGTGGCGTGGTTCCCGTCATGAAGCTGCTCGAGGACTCCTTCTCCTACGCGAACCAGCTGGGCGCACGTCAGGGCGCGGGTGCCGTCTACCTACATGCACACCACCCGGACATCATGCAGTTCCTGGACACCAAGCGCGAGAACGCGGACGAGAAGATCCGTATTAAGACTCTCTCCTTGGGCGTCGTCATCCCCGACATCACCTTCGAATTGGCCCGCAAGAACGAGGACATGTACCTCTTCAGCCCCTACGACGTCGAGCGCGTCTACGGCGTGCCCTTCTCGGAAATCTCGGTCACCGAGAAGTACCACGAGATGGTTGACGATGGCCGTATCCACAAGAAGAAGATCAACGCACGTCGTTTCTTCCAGACCATCGCTGAAATCCAGTTCGAGTCCGGCTACCCCTACATCGTCTTCGAAGACACGGTCAACGCTGCGAACCCCATCAAGGGCCGCATCACCATGTCGAACCTGTGCTCGGAAATCCTCCAGGTGTCCGAGGCCTCGACTTACAACGATGACCTCTCCTACTCACACATTGGTAAGGACATTTCCTGCAACCTGGGTTCGCTCAATATCGCGAAGACCATGGATTCCCCGGACTTCTCCAAGACCATCGAGACCGCAATCCGCGGCCTGACCGCCGTCTCCGACCTGTCGGATATCCAGTCGGTGCCTTCGATCGCCCGTGGTAACGCCATGAGCCACGCCATCGGCCTAGGCCAGATGAACCTCCACGGCTACCTCGCCCGCGAGCACGTCTACTACGGCAGCGAAGAAGCCCTGGACTTCACGAATATGTACTTCATGGCCGTTGCCTACGAGGCAATCAAGGCCTCGTGCACAATTGCCCGCGAGCGCGGAGTGAGCTTCGAAGGTTTCGAGGATTCCCAGTACGCCTCGGGCGAGTACTTCCGCAAGTACATCGACCAGGTGTGGGAGCCGCAAACTGAGCGTTGCCGCGAACTTCTTGCGGCCTCGACAATCCACCTGCCCACGCAGGAGGATTGGGCGGCTCTGGCGGCCGACGTCGCCCAGTACGGTATGTACAACCAGAACCTGCAGGCGGTCCCGCCGACCGGTTCGATCTCGTACATCAACGGCTCGACCTCGTCGATCCACCCGATCGTCTCACGCATCGAAATCCGCAAGGAAGGCAAGATCGGTCGCGTCTACTACCCGGCGCCCTACATGACGAACGAGAACCTGGAGTACTACCAGGATGCGTACGAAATCGGCCCCGAGAAGATCATCGACACCTACGCGGTGGCGACCCAACACGTCGATCAGGGTCTGTCGCTCACGCTGTTCTACCCCGATACGGTGACCACGCGTGACCTCAACAAGTCCTACATCTACGCATGGAGGAAGGGCATCAAGACCCTGTACTACATGCGACTGCGTCAGATGGCACTGGAAGGCACCGAAGTTTCGGGCTGCGTGTCCTGCATGCTGTGACGTCAAGCCCGTAAATCGGGGAGAGCGGGGGTCGGGAAACCGGCCCCCGCATTGTATTTGTGCTGGTGTGTGCCTGCGGGTGCGGGATGACACACGGGGTACGCGGGCGCGGCCTCGGAAAGTCACACGAAGTCGGGAAAAGACACAGGGCATAACCTGTGACAAACACCGACTTCATGTGGAGCAAGCTTAGAGGATGCTTGGAACGCGCCTGTACCTCAAGCCATTGCCTATGATGGAGGCATGACGCAACCTGATCCGCAAAGCTCCGGACCATTCACAGCCCCCGTCCCAATGAACGCTCCGGGATACGCGGAATCCGCACAGGTACCGCAAGTGCCAGCACCGTCTCCGGCAATGCCAGCACCGTCCTCGGCAATGCCAGCGCCAACTCCCGTTGCACCCCAGCAGCCCCCGGTTTCCTCTCAGCCCCAGTTCGGCGCGCCTCAATTCACCTACACGCCGACCACCCCGACGCTGGAGGCACGCAATGTCCCCAGCAACGGCCCGCTGGTTCTTGCTCTTCTGGGCCTGTTCCTCATCGGACTTTTCGGCTCGATTCCGGCGTGGGCATGGAGCGCTTCCGCGATCAAGAACGCTCGCTCGGCGTCCCTTCCCGAAAGTTCCTATCAGAAGGCCCTCATGGCCCGTTCTCTGGGCATCGCAGGCACAATCATTCACTCCTGCCTGGTCGTTTTCCTCATCATTTACGCGATCATCACGATCTCGCACGCGATCGGCTGAACTCATGAGCACCTCGACCAATCCAGAGCGCGCACAGCGTATTTCCGGCCAGAGTTCTACCGCTGAGTTCCGCAAGCACACCGGCAGCGATGAAGAGCTCATCCGCACGCTTCACAAACTTGATGGACGTTCGTATCCCGCTTACAAGTCCGTCGTCGGAATGTGGGATTTCGGCAGTTTCTCGCTCTCAATCGACCGAATTCAGGCCGATCCCTACGCTCCGCCTTCGAAGGTACGTGCCATTTCCACCCCGCAGGAAATGGGGCTTCCGCAGGCCGCGATCGCCTCGCCTGATGCCCGGGCAGCGTGCGCGGATTACCTACTCCGTGCTTTCAACCGTTCCCTGCGCGAGCGACGCCTTCATGACATTCAGGTCATGTCCCCCAGCGTCGAGATTCTTGATCGCAGTGCCTGCACCGTCAAGCCCGACCGCGTTGAATTGCGTTTTGAAGTCCGTATGCCCGCACGAGGCCGCACAATCCTTGGCCACCGCGCCGCACAGATTTTCGACCTCGACGTACCGGACGCGGTCCAAGATACTTTCGACTACCTGAGCGATATTCCCGAAGTTGAGCGCGAACGTGAGGGCTTGTTGCGCCATATCGCGGTTTACGAGGATTATCGCGCGCTCCAGCAGATCCTGATCGATCGCGGCTGGGTATCTTTCATCGCCAATGGTTCCGTTCTTGCTCGCCGCAGCGGAGTCTCGCAGTCCCCCATGGAGGGTGCACTTCCTTTCACCTCCCCCGCCACTCTCGAGGCCGAGGTCGAGCTTCCCCACGTGGGTGTCCTTCGCGGGATGGCAATCGAGCCTGGAGTTACGGTGATTGTCGGCGGTGGATATCACGGTAAGTCCACACTTTTGGGCGCGATTCAGCGCGGCGTTTATGCACACATTCCGGGAGACGGCCGCGAATATGTCGCAACCCTTGAGGATGCGATGAAGGTACGCGCTGCCGATGGCCGGGCGGTCACTGGCGTTGACGTCTCCTCCTTCATCACTCACCTTCCGGGGGATGCCGACACAACGCATTTCTCCACTGAGAATGCCTCGGGTTCGACATCGCAGGCTGCATCCTTAATCGAGTCAATCCAATTGGGTTCGACGCTCCTACTGATTGACGAAGACACCAGCGCAACGAACCTCATGATCCGTGATGCCCGTATGCGCGAACTGGTCCAAGCCGAAAAGGAGCCGATCACTCCGCTTGTTGATCGAATTTCCTCTCTACACAAAGATCTGGGTGTCTCAACGATCCTCGTCATGGGTGGATCGGGAGATTATCTCGATCAGGCGGATCGGGTCTTGATGATGGACCACTACCGCTGCCTAGACGTGAGTGATCGAGCCCGTCAAGTCGTCAAAGAGCTTCCTCGCGTACATCAGAACCTGACGATGGACGCTCCTTTAGCGCGATGCGCCCCTGCGCGCTTGCGTTCCTCTGATCGGCCAAAGACGAAGGCAGCAGGTTTGTCCTCAATCACCATCGACAAGATCAACCTTGACTTGGGCGATGTCGAGCAGATTGTGGACCCCGGACAGACCGAGGCGATTGCGTGGATGCTTCGCGGACTGCTTTATTCCTACGCGAATGGGACAAGTACCCTGAGTGATCTTTTGGCACGCCTTGAGCGCACACTGAACTCTGAAGGTTTGGATGCCGTCGTAAAGTTCGGGGCGCACGCCCTGCCAGGACGCCTTGCCCGCCCACGCCTCGTTGATGTTGCGGCGGCACTCAACCGCTTCCGGGGACTGAGCTTGAGCGAGAAAGAGCCCTCCAGCACCACCAAAGACTGCACCACCAAAGACTAAGGGACGCACCGGGGGAAATCAGGGAAGGCCCAGGGCATCCCCCCATAGCGATCGCGCTACTCGGGCAATCATGATGGAGGTATGAATACAGAACCATCTGCGACCCCAATCGTTCGCCTCGCTAACGTTTCCAAGGTTTACGGCATGGGCGATACCCAGGTCACCGCCCTCAATGACGTCACCGTTGACTTCTACTCTGGTGAGTTCACCGCAATCATGGGCCCCTCGGGCTCGGGTAAGTCCACCATGATGCATATCCTTGCGGGACTTGATTCACTGACCTCAGGTCGCGTGCTCATCGAAAGCACAGAGATCACCGCTTTGAAAGATGCTGATCTAACCAAGCTTCGCCGCGATCGCATCGGCTTCATCTTCCAGAGCTTCAACTTGATTCCCACCCTGGATGCCAAGGCAAACATCCTTCTTCCCTTGGAACTTGCGGGTCAGAAAGTCGATGAAGACTGGTTCACCTTCGTTGTTTCTTCGCTGGGGCTGGAACAGCGTCTCAACCACAGGCCATCAGAACTTTCGGGTGGCCAGCAGCAGCGCGTGGCCGTTGCTCGCGCACTGATGAGCCGTCCCGCAGTCATCGTTGCTGATGAACCCACGGGTAACCTGGATTCTCACTCGACCTCAGAGGTTCTTGATCTATTGCGCCGAGCGGTTACCGAACTGGGTCAGTCCGTCATTATGGTTACTCACGATGTTCACGCCGCAACCTACGCTGATCGCGTCTTGGTTGTCCGTGATGGCCAAATTGTCTCTGACCTGCGCAATGCCAGCGAAGAGCAGCTGAACGCTGCGTTGAGGTGACATCCGTGAGCGCAACAACACGGCTGTTGAAAGCCAATCTTCATTCCCACGGTCGCCGCTACTTCTCAACTGGCTTGGCGGTTGCCATCTCTACCGCCTTCATCGTCATCACGCTTTTGTTCTCAAATACGATGACCTCCTCGCTCACCGGTAGCGTCCGCAATTCCTACCGCGGGACCACATCAGTGGTCACCTACAGTCCCGACGACGACGGGGCGCTGAACATGACGCCCGCCCAGGTCGGCAATGATTTCGATGCCATCACCAAAAGGATCGCAAAGATTCAGGGCGTGACGGCAGTTGGAATTACAACGCAATACCCCATTGCAGTGAAGGCCGGAGACGACCAGACAACGCTCTTCCTCTCTCCCGCGCTCGCGGAACCCCTCAGCGCAGTGAAGATGAGTGAAGGCAAAGCCCCTGCCACGGCCTCGGAAATCGTCATCCCCCAGCGCACGGCAAAGGAATCTTCCCTCAAAATTGGCGACAAAGTGACAAGCCTGTCCCGTGACGATGCGGTTTCCGCACACGAGTTCACCATCGTCGGAACCTACTCTTCGGGAAATCGAGCTTTGGCGCCGTCCTACGTGACGACAGAAGGTTTCGAGGCAAGCACGGGAATGAAGCCGGCCGGTGAAATTCACGTTGCAACCAATGCGCCGGCGGTGAATAAGTACGGCAACCCCTCGACTGATGATCAAGAGCAGTGGACGAAAAAGCTCACCACTGAACTGACTTCATTCAAGGGCGTCAAAGTGGCGAGCGTCTCCGCAACTGAGGAGGAAAGCCTGCGAGCGATTCAAGTCTCAGCGGCGATGCTCACCGCGATTGCGCTGATCTTCCCGGCTATTGCGATCTTGGTTGCCTCGGTTGTTGTCTCTTCGACATTCCGAGTACTGCTTCAACAGCGCAGGCGCGAACTGGCACTTCTGCGCGCACTGGGCGGAAGCACAAAGCAGGTACGTTCTCTTGTTCGCCGCGAGACCTATGCGGTTGGCGGGATTTCCTCGCTCGTCGGCATCGTCTTGGGACTCCTACTGGGCGGCTTGCTGAGCACAATCACAGAAGACACCACTTTTGTCGACGTGATCTCCTCGATTTCGCCCCTCTATGTCGTGCTCGTGTGGCTCTTCGGCACGCTGCTGACCGTTTTCGTTGGCCGCCGACCTGCCCGCGCGGTCTCTCAAGTTCCACCGATCGCTGCCCTTTCCCCGATTAACGAGGCCGACGCCGCTTCCCAAAAGAGCCACCGTGTCGCGTTGACCTTGGGACTGTTGCTGACTGTGCTGTGCGGTGGAAGCTTGTTCGCCTCACTTCGCATTCACAATGAGTCACAGAAATTCTTGGCCTCTTTCGGCCTGTCTTTGCTGTGCTTGGTTGGCATCCTCATTACTTGCACTGTCATTGTCCCTGCGGCAACAAAGCTCTTTGGGAAGCTGTGGCCGGGAATGCTTGCGCGAATGGCGCGCGAGAATACGGTCCGCAACCCCGGTCGAACCGCCGCAACCGGCACATCGATTGTCATTGGCGTCACCCTGGTTGTCACCATGATGGTCGGAGCCTCTTCGATGCGTGACTCCCTGATTAACGAAGTCAATGAGCGTCGTCCTTTCGATATCTCGGTGTCGAACTTCAGCGACGAGGCCCTGAGTAGCGATATCCAGTCGCGTATTTCTTCTACCGATGGAGTGGCCGCCACGGTCCCTGTCTATTCCACTGTGGGCGGCGCTAATGCAGAGGACGGAACCATTGCCCCCGGTGGTACTGGTTCTGAAGAGGCCGGAACGATGCCAATTTTGGGGCAGCCCAACTACTCAACGGTCGCGCACTCGAGCGTCGACCAGATCGATGATGCGACAGTGATGGTCAGTTTGGGTTCCCTGGATGGCAAGAACATCAAGCTGTGCGCAGCTGAAGGGTCTTGCATGACTCTAAAGGCGAAGTACGACAAGAATGCCAAAGCACCCTATGAGATCAGCCAGGCAAATCTGCTGAAAATCGCGCCAAAGGCTCCAATTACCGGAATGATCGTCAAGCTCAAGGACGGTGCCTCTGCGACAGATGTCCAGAAGAACCTGACAAAGATTGACACCGGTCTGTCTGTTGGCGGTTCGGCTATCGAACGTGAGATGTACACGCGCATCATTAACCAGATGCTGCTCATTGTCGTCGGCCTGCTGGGAGTGTCTGTCCTGGTTGCACTGGTGGGCGTTGCGAACACTCTGTCACTGTCGGTTGCCGAACGTACCCGTGAAAATGGCTTGCTTCGAGCCCTTGGTCTGACCAAGAGGCAGATGAAATCCATGCTCGCTCTTGAAGCACTGTTCATCTCGGTGACGGGAGCGCTGATTGGAACCGCCTGCGGAATCTTCTTCGGAGCGATCGGCATCCTTGCGCTTCCCCTGGAAGGCATCACGGTCTTCATCACCATCCCATGGATGCAGATCCTTGCGGTGGTCATGATCGCTATCCTTGCTGCGCTTGTTGCCTCGTGGCTACCTGGTCGCAGAGCAGCAAAGGTCAGTCCTTCGGTTGCCCTGGCTACCGAATAAGACTGGAATATTCAGGCTTTCTGCCAGATCACAAGTAAGGGTGTGGGGCTGGACGGTTTTCCGTCCGGCCCCACACCCTTGTTATTGAAGGTGCTGAGTGATCTTCAGCGCTGATGAGCGCCGAAGCCCGCCTTAGAGCCCCAAAAAGGCTTCCCAGCGGGGAAGATCCCGACGCGCCAGGGAGACCCCGGCATCAAAGGCATCTTCAAGGCGTTCAACATTCATCTCCATCTTGTCGATGGCCAGATCTTCGGGGGTCACAATCAACGCACGTCCCTGTTCCTCCAGATCAAATAGCTTCCGGCGGGCGGCGTTGTAGGCGACGGTACGGCGAGCCACGGCCTCGGCAATGGAAGGAAGATGGGGGAAAGCCAGCCTGAGGGCGGAGGACACACCGGGCTTGATCGGGGACTTGACGAATTCTCGCGGGCGCGTCAGGACGACGAAGAACTTGCGGTAGCCATCGCGCATGGGTGCATCCAGCGGAATTCCGCCATCAGGCCCAAGGGCTCCATCAACGTAGGTATCGCCATCGATCGTGACCGTCGGCATGATGATCGGCAGGGTCGAGGAGGCACGAACGCAGCGACCGACTTCTTCGATCGTTCGCATATCCTCCTTGGTGAACCAGACTTCTTCCCCTCGGGTCGCATTGAAAGCTCCGATGCGAACCTCTGCTGAGTTCGAAAGGAAGGCATCGAGGTCCAAAGGCGCATCGCCATCGGGCTGAGCGATCTCGTCGTACAGATAGTCGACATTGAACATCCCGCGACCGTGCACCCAGTGCTTGAGACCTCCGAATTCGGGGCTATCGGCCACTGTCGTGAAAGTGTCGTGAGCGCGCTGAGTATCACGAGACACATAGTTAACGGTGTTCGATGAACCCGCCGAAATCCCCGAAACATGGGGGAAATCAATTCCTTCGTCGATCAGGGTTGCGGTGATTCCAGCGGTGAAGGCACCGCGCATACCGCCGCCTTCGAAAACCAGGGCCGTGTCATCAATGTGCTTGAGAGTTTTCGCGTTCACCCTTCGACTCTACGGCCCAAAGCGGGGGCACGCGAAGGGATGGGAAGGAATTTATGGCGAAAATTACCTGTTTTTTGTTCCCGTGAATACGACGTAGTGATAGAAAACGAAGCGGAAAGCCGTTCCCAGCGCGAAGCCGACGACATAGGCGGAAATATTGTCTGCCAGAGGCGAATTCAAACCGAGGATGTGGTGCGTGAACAGCAGGCAGAACTGCGTAATTCCAATGCCGCACACGTTCGCGAAGAAGAATAGAAATGCTTCACGGCCAGCGTTTTCCTGAGTACGCCCGCGGTAGGTCCACACGCGGTTCATGATCCACGAGTAGATGGTTGCAATGCTGGCTGCAAGTGCGTTCGCGGTGTTGACATGGCCTGAAAGGAATCCCAGCGGTCCGTGCTGGAAAAGGTTGAACAGCCCCATGTCGATGACGAAAGCGGTTGCTCCGACTAGGCCGAATTGGATGAATTCCTTAATCCAGGCGCGCAGAGTTTCCCCGAGGCTCTGGGGGGCTTGTGTAGTGATGTGTTGATCTGTGGGCACGGTACTGATTTTAACGTTTAATTTGAGGGCGTTTGGCCAGCGTGTCCCGAACGGTCTCCAGATGCGGGTGCGCTCCCTTACAGTATCCATATGACTGAAGAAGCAGCTCCTCTTGCCCCGCAGCGTTTTGGGACGCGAGTTCGTTCCATCCATGGGGACCACTTTGATGACCCCTGGGATTGGCTGCGCGACCGTAATGATCCGCAGGTTGTGGCTCATATCCAGGCGGAAAACCGCTGGGCGGACAAGGTGTGCGAACCTACACGGGAGTTGGTCGACACTCTTGTTTCAGAGTTCGATTCTTTCACCGCTCCGGTTGTGTATTCGGCTCCTCAGCGGATTGGTGACTGGTGGTACTTCCAGCGCCAATTCCACGAGGATTCCTACGCGAAGCATTATCGAGTTTCTGCCCTGCACTACACCGAAACTCCGGTGCTGGCAGATAAGGAAACCTTGGAAGGTGAGCAGCTCCTTCTCGATGAAAACCTGTGTGCTCAAGGTGAAGAGTTCTTCAAAGTCGGGGAATTGGTTCCAACCGCAGATGGACGCTTGATCGCCTGGTCTCGCGATACCGAAGGGGACGAACGCTGGACATGGATCATTCAGGACGCATCCAGCGGCGACATCGTTGACCAGGTTGTGAGTGACGCGGGGTATGGCTTTGCGTGGGCAGCGGATTCACAGTCCTTCATCTACACGCGGGTTGATGACGCGTGGCGCCAGTTCCAGCTCTGGCATCACCGCGTGGGCGCGGATGCCGACGGGGATTCCCTGCTGTTGGAAGAGCCGGACGAGGCCTTCGACCTGTGGTTTTCCGCATCGAACGACCCGTGGCACCTCGTTGTTCATTCGACCTCGACAACCAGTGGTGGTGCATGGCTGTGGGATCCTTATGCACCCAGCGCTTCTCCGCTTCCCCTTGTCGCCAAGCGTGATGACGTTCAGATCAACGTTGAACCCGCAGGCGATCATCTGCTTGTCATCCACACAGCACTTTCACGCGAAGGAAGTTTGGCGTGCATCCCCCTGCCTTCAGCGGGCGACGCTGATTCAATCGTTTCCCCCGATCGCTGGGTGACTCTCTATACCGCCCACGATGGCGAGCGTCTGACTGACATAGAGGCCTATCGCGATTTCTTCACCCTGTCCTACAGGCGAGACGCCCTTCCTCAGGCGCGCTACTACCGACGCACGCGCCCTCTTGAAGTTATTGATGGAAAGCCGGTCCCGGCCTCGGATTGCAGTGAGCTGTGGGCATACGGGGAAGAACTCAATAAGGAAGGGACAATCCGCAGCCTCTACCCCCTCAGTTCTGGGCGTTTTGAAGACTGCCTTGTTCGTGTGGGGTATCAGAGTGTTTTGACTTCACCCACCGTGGAAGAACTCGATCTTCACAACGGGAAGACTCGCATTCTCAAAGTTACTGAAGTCCCCAATTGGGATCCTTCGGACTTCATTGAAGAACGCGTGTGGGTGTGCGCCCGGGATGGACACACACAGATTCCCGTGACCTTGGTTCATCGACGTGATGCCCAGCCCGACGGAACACATGCGGGGTGGATCCACGGCTACGGATCCTATGAAATTTCCTTTGACCCCGAGTTCGATATCTTGCGTCTTCCTGCCCTTAAAAGAGGGGTCGTGCACGCAATCGCCCATATCCGCGGCGGCGGAGAAATGGGACGCGCATGGTACGAAGACGGCAAGAAACTGGTGAAAACCCACACCTTCACCGACTTCTTGGACGTTGCGAACTATCTGGTTGATTCCAGATGGGTTCACCCGGATCGTTTGATCGCCGAGGGGCGCAGCGCGGGGGGACTTCTCATGGGTGCAGTGACGAACGCACAGCCCGATCGTTTTGCCGCGATAATCGCAGGGGTGCCTTTCGTTGACGCATTGACAACGATCTTGGATCCCTCGCTTCCCCTGACTGTTGGAGAGTGGGAAGAGTGGGGAAATCCCATTGAAGATGCTGGAGTGTATGCGCTCATGCGCTCATACACCCCCTATGAAAATGTCCACCAGGGAGTGCGCTATCCGGCAATCATGGCAACGACCTCAATCAATGACACACGCGTCTTCTACGTTGAGCCCCATAAGTGGGTTCAACGTCTTCGACAAGCTACCGCTCAGGTCCCCGATCAACCACCCATCGTGGTCCGAACCGAAATGGTCGCTGGACACGCGGGGGCATCTGGACGCAAGGGACGCTGGAATGCCAGGGCGCAAGAATTCGCCTTCGTGCTGCACCAGGTCGGTATTACCAAGTAGAGGAATTTTCTATGACAATTACAGCTGCAGTAGACGGTTCTTCTTTGGGCAATCCCGGACCTGCTGGATGGGCATGGGTGGTCTCAGCGGATTGTTGGGATGCGGGCGGTTGGCCCAGCGGTACCAACAATTTGGGCGAATTGAATGCTGTCCTTGAACTCCTTAAGGCAACCGCTCAAGCCGGTTTGGCAGGCGAAGACCTCCACATCCTCGCGGACTCTCAGTACGCGATTAATGTGATCTCCAAGTGGTCACCGGGGTGGAAGAAACGCGGGTGGGTCAAGGCCGATAAGAAACCCATCAAAAACCTCGAGCTCATTCAAGAAATCGACCGCGCCATGCAGGGGCGCACAGTTACCTTCGAGTGGGTGAAGGGCCATGCGGGGCATCCTCTCAACGAGCGTGCCGATGACGCAGCACGTTCCTGCGCGGAAGCCTACCGCGATGGTCGCGATATTCCTCGAGGCCCAGGGTTTGTTATCACCGACAGCACTGAACAAGACACGGCTACGTCCAAGACTGATGTTGCCTCAGCAAGCGCAGAAAGCGCATCGACGGAATTCGAGCCCTCCACTCCCACAGCTGATGCTGACTCGGCAGGCAGGGAAATTCCGGGAAACGCAACGGATATGGAAATAACGGAAGAGGCACTCGAACGCCAATTCCTTGACGCATGGCTGCGCTCAGACTCTCAAGCCCTCAAAGCACTTGAGGCTCCCGGATGTGTGCGCATCTGGCACAACGGTTCTCTTACCCAGGGTTTGGAAGGGCGCGCACCCGAACATCTGGAGTCCTCAAATTTCCAGGTCAACCGCCTGCAGGGCACAAGCAGCCATCACGACACCGCTGAAAGCTACCCGGATGCATGGGTCATCACCTACGTTCTAACGTGGACCGGCGGAAAACTGCGCGAAAGCAGCACCTGGGTTGCAGGGGAAAACGGGCCTCGAATTCTCATGCACCAGTCCTCACCGATCTCGGCTCGCCAACTTGTTTTACCTCGGTAACTCGAGTTGCTGAAGATCTGAGACCTTCCGGGTTAGCCGATACATTCGGTTTCAATTCGTGAACACCGCATGCAGGTCCTGTTCCGACTGCCAAGAATAGAAGAATGCCATCCTCAACCCGCGCGGAAATCCTCACCGGAATCCGCATGACCGCACCCATTGCGGCGGGCTATATTCCTCTGGGGATTGCATACGGCATTTTGGTCATGCAGCTTGGTATGCCCTGGTGGATGGCACCAGCACTCTCTCTCGCTGCCTATTCGGGGTCGGCGGAGCTCCTTGTTATTACTTTGGCGGCCTCACACACCCCCATCGCCGTCATTGCTGTGACGATGCTGCTCGTCAACTTCCGGCATCTCTTCTACGCGTTTTCATTCCCTCTTCACCTAGTTGAGGGCAAGCTCGCGCGACTTTTTTCCATGTACGCCCTGGTCGATGAGGCCTACGCAATCACCGCTGCGCGCCCCGAAGGCTGGACTAAGCCTCGTCTTCTTGCCATGCAAGTCACCTATCACGCGACATGGGTCGCCTCGGGTTTAATTGGCGTTCTTGCGGGATCATTCATCCCCACTCAGATCCAGGGCCTGGATTTCGCGCTCACGGCATTGTTTATCACCCTCACCGTCGACTCAATTCGTTCTCTCAAGGACATTCCCTCGGTTGTTTTGGCGGCTGGATCATTCCTCATCGCAATGCTGGTCTGGCCACAACAACGACTTTTGCTCGCACTGCTGCTATTCGTCGCTTCCCTTGTGGTGCGCCATGTGATTACGGAAAGAGGTGAGGAGTCCTGATGTCCCACTCGCTCCCCTACCTCCTCGGAATCCTCCTGGTTGTCTTCGTCATCGACTTCACCTTGCGGGCACTCCCCTTCAAAATCCTTGAGCCTCTGCGCGAGTCCAGCTTCGTTCGGAATATGGCCGTGTGGATGCCTCCGGGGATTTTGTTGATCCTCGTCTTGGCGACGCTCAGTGATAACACGAGCGTCGCAGGCTCTCAGTGGTGGGCGGCGATTGTCGCGACCGTCATCACTGTTGTTGTCCACCTGGCAACGAAACGGCGCCTCCTGTGGAGCGTCGGCCTCGGAACCCTCAGCTACATCCTCATGCTGAACTTGCTCTAGAAGCCCTACCTGCGCTGCCCCGCTCCGCCGCGTTCGACACCCCAGTCACCGCCTCGTCCCGCACGCCCCTCCGTCACACGAAATCAACAAAAGACACAGCTCGTTTCCGGTGACATTCACCAATTTCATGTGACATTGCAGTAGGAGGCACACCCCGCCACACACCCCACCGCGCTACCCTTGTCCCATGCGTACGACCTCTTACACTCACCACGCTCACACCGTTTACGAGCACCGCCTTGACGTTCCCCTCGATCACACTCGCCCCCTGGGCGCTGACAACCCCAGTATCGAGATCTTCGCGCGCGAGGTCGTGCGTCCCGGCAAGGAAAACGCGCCCTACGCAGTCTTCCTCCAAGGCGGCCCCGGCTACCCCAGCCCTCGTTTCGGCACCTTTGACAGCGGGTGGATGAACCGCCTGCTTCAGGATTACCGCGTGGTCCTCCTCGATCAACGAGGCACCGGTCAGTCCACCCGCATGGACGCCCAATCCCTTTCCTTCCTTCCTTCGGCGCAGGAAAAGGCCAACTACCTGCGTTACTTCCGGCAAGACCAGATCGTCTACGATGCCGAGGCCTTCCGTCGCGAGCTCGCCGGAGAAGAGCCGTGGACAACCCTGGGCCAATCTTTCGGCGGATTCATCACCACGTCTTACCTCTCGCTTGCTCCCCAAGGCCTCAAGGCCAGCCTCATCACGGGAGGCCTACCCGGCCTCGTCCATGTCGATGAGATCTACCGCCTGACCTACCAGCGAACGGCTGCGCGCAACCGCGTTTTCTTCCAGCGTCACCCCGAGGACGAAACAACAGTCCGCGAGATCGCCGCACACCTGCGCGATACCGAAGAGCTTCTTCCCACCGGCGAGCGCCTCAGCAGCGCACGCTTCCGCCAGATCGGCATGATGCTGGGCGGACAGGGACGCACCGACCAGCTCCACTACCTGCTCGAGGGCCCGTGGGTGACCGTAAAGGGCCAGCGCCGCCTCTCCACCCAATTCCTCGAAGCAATCGCAGACGCAACGAATGTCGCCCCGATTTACGGTGTTTTCCAGGAATTCATCTACGCCTGCGCAACTCCAGAATTGCACGGAACCGCAACGAATTGGTCGGCTGATCGCCTGGCTGAAGAGATCCCCGGATTCGCGAAAGATGCAGATCCCTTGGATACTTCCGAGCCCTATTACCTGACGGGCGAGCACTTTATGCGCCGAGTCTTCGACGAGGACCCGGGACTCGCTCCCCTGGCGGAGGTTGCCGATATCCTCGCGCAGGTGAAGGATGCAGCGCCGGTTTATCTTCCCGAGGTCTTGGCACAGAACACGGTCCCCGTTGCCGCCGCGGTCTACTACGACGACATGTTTGTGCCGCGCGAGCTCTCGCTTCAGACGGGCGAACTCATGGGCGCTCACCACTACATCACGAATGAGTACCAGCACGATGGCTCTGCCTATTCGGGAGGAAAGGTTGTCGACCACCTGCTGGGACTGCTCGCAGACTAATGCCTAGAGGCAGTGAGACACTTTCGTGAATATTCTGACGAGGCGCAGACGTGCGCGCGTCAACACGGTAATCTTAAAAACTGTCAGGCCCGCCGACCATCACGCCGAGGCCGTGGAAAACATTCGTGTCAGGAGGACGCGTGAGCGTAACGCCCGCTTTCGAAGCGATTAACTGGAACCGCATTGAGGACGAGAAGGACCTTGAGGTCTGGGATCGTCTGACCGGTAATTTCTGGCTTCCCGAAAAGGTGCCCTTGAGCAACGACTTGGCTTCGTGGAAGACTCTGAACGCCGAAGAACAGCGCATGACGAACCGCGTTTTCACAGGTCTGACGCTGCTTGACACCCTTCAGGGAACCATTGGTGCGGTCTCTTTGATCCCCGATGCTCGCACTCCCCACGAAGAGGCTGTTTACACGAATATCGCCTTCATGGAGTCGGTGCACGCGAAGTCCTACTCTTCGATTTTCTCGACGCTGCTTTCGACTGAAGAGATTAACGAATCCTTCCGCTGGTCGAACGAGAACGAGGCCCTGCAGCGCAAGGCAGAGATCGTGAAGTCCTACTACCAGGGCGACGATCCCGAGAAGCGCAAGGTCGCCTCGACCATGCTTGAGTCCTTCCTGTTCTACTCGGGCTTCTACGCTCCCATGTACTGGAGTGCTCACGCAAAGCTCACCAACACCGCTGACCTGATCCGTCTGATCATTCGCGATGAGGCAGTTCACGGCTACTACATTGGCTACAAGTACCAGCTGGCCGTGAACGAATCCGATGAAGCACGTCGTCAAGAGCTCAAGGATTACACCTTCTCCCTGCTCTTCGAACTGTACGAAAACGAAGAGGAATACACCGAGGACCTTTACGATCCGCTTGGCCTGACCGAGGACGTCAAGAAGTTCCTGCGCTACAACGCCAACAAGGCCCTGATGAACCTGGGTTACGAGGCCCTCTTCCCCGCCGATGCGACAAACGTGAACCCCGCGATTCTTGCGGCCCTGAGCCCGAACGCGGATGAGAACCACGATTTCTTCTCTGGTTCTGGTTCTTCCTACGTCATGGGTGAAGTTGTCGACACCGAAGATGAGGACTGGGACTTCTGAGCTGCGCTCTACCAGTTCACCTGACTGAGCGTTAAAGGAGGGGGCGCCCGCCACACGGC
>ERZ773024.226-NODE-226-length-21203-cov-7.749291_pt1 | contig 21203 bp, 22 predicted proteins | sample MGYA00511667_ERZ773024 | MGnify/ENA primary metagenome ERZ773024 (study PRJEB29015, sample SAMEA2738117) | human oral metagenome | biome: human oral; feature: human-associated habitat; material: saliva | place: China | collected 2258 ... | reverse complement strand
GATTATTGGTGAAAACAATATATTACAAACTGGCTATGAAAAACATTTCCATAGAAGACAAGACGCAAGAAGTTATGTGAATGAGCAATTTAGGTTAAGAGTAGATAGTCCTTATGATAAAGAAGCTGAAGATTTTATCATGAATTTTATTAAAGAAAGTATACCCACAATAAATACAGCAGCACAACAAATAGAATATGGCAAAAGAATATCTAAAGAAGTCTTACCAAAAGTATTAAAACTGTATTTAAATAATTACATCCATAGAGCGAATGACTTCAATATTAATAACCATGAAGATTTGAACTTTGAACGTAATAGGGATATTATTTCAATTCGTGACCAAATTTACGAACCTCTTATTTATAAACATATTGGTATTAAAGGTGCAAGTAGCTTAGCACCATATAGTAATATCTCATTTTTTGGATATAATTTTGCTGATTATAAAATTAAAGAAGAAGCCATTATCCAAGGTAGAATAACAGACTCTGAAAAACTAAAACCTAGTTATCGAGATTCCATTAAAGAATTTGGTTTTAGAGTTAACTCTATGTTATTTCCAATTAATGAACAATTTAAACAAGACTTAGCTTCTTATAAAACTAGATTAGAAGACAATAGAAATAAACCAGCTATAGAGTATACCCCTGAGTTCTTTGATTTAGTTAAACTACTAAATACCAATAGCGCCATTAATAATGAATATTGTAAGTCAGAAAGAACCATGCCTGATGGTATTATTGACAACATGGATGACTTAGTAATTACTTGTAATCCTATTATTTATTTTAGTTATTTTGATATTCTTAAAATGCCTTATAGTCAATTTAAAAATAAGGTATTAGAACAAGCTAAGAAGTTTAAAAATAGAAATCCTAAGGTCGTTAAGTCTGAAATAGATACAAGACTAGCTCGTCCTGATAAGATTGCTAATGCTAATGGTGTATTAGTTGACTATGTTCCAAACAATATCTATATTAAAAAGAATGGTGCTTGGAATAGACTTAATACTGCATTCTTTAAATTTGCAGTATATATTTCCAGTACTTTTTTACCATGGTATGGATTTGGTACAGCTGATTCTGATGTACAAAGGTCTGTAGAGAATAGGATTTTTATTAACCAGGTAAGAAAACTAAAAGAGTTACTTAAAGCCTATATGGATATTGAGAGATTTAGTGGTGGTTATTTATCTAGCTCTAGCGTCTCTTACCCTAACCCTTGGTTTAAATCTGTTGATTATACTAATCCAAGTGCAGGACATCGTATAAATACAGATAATATAATTACGAATAAAGACATTGGCGAATATATCTTTAATTCATTAAGTCGAAAGATTAGTAATCTAGTATCTTTAACACCTACTGCACCTGATGGTAGTATTTTCCTTCCAATATTTTACTGCGGTAATGCGTTAAATGAAAACCAAGTAAGATTAATGAATAATGGAACGCGTGATTATAATTTTACCTTATTGTCTAAAGAATTATATTACTATAGTGGCGATAGTTTAAATATAGCTAATAGAGACATACAACCAGAAACAATAAGTCTTAATAAATTCAATAATAGATTCCATGTCGAATATGGTTTTGTAGAAGATATGGATTATATGGCAAGTGTTTGGAGCTTAGATGAACCAGTGAAAGGTGAATATCTAGAATCATTTGATGAAGAAATTTATGGTTTTAGAAATGGTTATACTTGGTTTATGCGTGAATTTAATATGCGTTATTCAGTAGAACAACATAAGTACAAAACATTACTTAATGCAATGTTTGATATTGTTAAAATGTCTGCTTTGAATAATTTACACTATGGTGTATTAAAAGGAAATGCATTAAAACAATTAAAGACCAAACTCAATATTACACAAGACGATGAGTTTAAAGTATTTTACATATTAACTAAAACCATGGATAAGAATGGAAATACACATAATATTCCATTGTCTGATTTCTATAATCTTATAACAGATGATAAGTATACTGAACACAGGTATAAAAATAAAGTATCTGATAAAAATGCTTTGATGTTTAGAGGTGAGAATTGGCGCAATAAACTTTCTTATGCGGATTACATGACTGATTTAAGGAAGAAAGTAGAAGCGCTACCAGACCATGTGATTGATAGAGAAAGTATTGAGTTAATTGTTAAATATGTATTTTTCTCAGTATTACACAACATATGTACATCTGAAGGCGAATCAACTCTACCAGATAAAATCATTACTACAGATACAGTCGATGAAGCTTTAGATAAATATTATCGAGCTAATCTATTAGAAAATATTTATACTTGGACAGGTAATTTGGATTTATCTTATAAGTATATTTAAAAAAGGACAATAAATTGGAACACAGTATAATGTTTAATTTTATCATCAGTATCCTGTTGGTTTTAGCCATAGGTGTTATTTGGACTATTTTGTGTAAATTACCATAAAGGATTTTTAAGATGGAATTAATAGCAAACATTACGTTAGTATCTTCACTGGTACTGACTTTTGTAGCATTTATCGGTACATGTGTTATCGATCTTTAGTATAATTTTACAGTTAATAAAGAGATATGGTGTAACCCATATCTCTTTATATTATTAGACATTCTTTTTTAAATATTGAATAAACATATATCATTATAGTGAGAGATAGGATTCTAACTCTCATTACTTCTTAACTTTTATTAAAAGGAAACTAAAATGATTATTCTTACAAAACAACGCGATGAAATGATTGAAATCATTAAAGAAATGTACAATGAGATTTTTAAAGATTATAAGAAAATCTCTGAGTCTAAAGAATTTAAATTAGAATTCGATTATTATTTTAAAGATAGTGTTTGTATTTATATTAGTAAATTATCGGATAGAACCGGATTCCTTACTGATAGCGGTATGTTTAGTACTAAATCTAAATATGATCATTTTGCTTGTACCAAAGTAGGAATGGAATTATTGAATTCATTTGATAAATTAGGTATTGAGAATATCGATTACGAAGTCTTTAGAAAAGTATTCGTATACGCTATGTGTTTACATAGAGAATACCAAGGCTCATCTAGAGAAGATATCGTAGATGCCCTGTTATACGAGGGAGATAAATTAGAACGTTTAGAATACTATAAGAAGTTCGTTAATATTTGTACTATGTTTTATCTCACTACTAAGGAGTTAAAACTAGCTAATATCGACGATGTTGATAGTAATAGTGGCTATAAACTTAGGAATCTATTCGGAACATATATTCCTTCTGACTTAGGTGAATTTATTAAATTAGATTTAAATGAAGACAAATATAGAACACTTGGATTTATTATTGATACTATTAAAGGTAATTTGACATTCGATGTATCGTTCCAAGATAAAAAAGAAGATAATCGAATTATGCCTATTTTAACAACAATGGTACTTAAACAAATAGGAGATAAAGAAAAAGATATTACTAATACACTAATTGGTTTTGATACTAATGTACGTGACTTCTTACTGAATAATAACGAACGAGCAATTGTTATTAAATACAGTAAAAAGAAATATGGCATAGAGATTACTTTTAATCACTCTGATGGTGTCTTATATCATTTTATCCCATCTAATCTTATAAAAGCATACAGTGAGAAAGAAAATACTTTTTATGGCCATTTACCACTTACTGTAGTTGAGATAAAAGGCGAGGATAATATCGAATTACCGTGTACTGTATACGAATTAGCTCTCGCTGATTAAAATTATAGTAGTTGAAAATATTATGGATTAAGTGAGTATACACTGGATTAATCCAGTGTATATTTATCTTTATATTTTTTAGTTTAAATGGAGTAACGAAATGGAAAATACTTTCTTAGAAAAATTAAATAACACTAAGTTATTCAAACTTATGTCAATTGAGAAAAGTATAGTAGAAGGTAAATTAGTCGAATTTACAGAATATGATATATCAGACTACAATACTAAAATGCTACATGAATTAAAAGATTTAGTCGAGTATTTAAATGCAAATACCGACCCTAATCAAGATGTTGAATCAGACATCATTATTGAGGAAAACCCAGGTTTTAAGATTCCTACAGTTAAAGTAAATAAATTACTAGGTAAAGAAAACGAATTTACTTATACAGATGATTATCTTGTTGAAGTAGATAATGTGTTTGGTGAATTCTCTGGTATTTTTATTTTTATTAAACAATTAGAGAGCCTAGATTATTTAATTCATAGTTTATATTACAGTGAGGTTTCTGAAAAGATTGATTCACTCTTAAAATGGATTACTGATAATATTATTTTCAGTATTGCTGATACAACATGTAAAACATGGGATCAAAGGATTAGACATATCTTAAAGAATAACCAAGTAGATACTATTGGTAGTCTTCTGGGTATTGGTAATAATAAAATTTCAGAGATAAAGAAATTCTCTAAAGAAGAAACTAAGTTCAATAAACTTAGCCTCGATTGTAAATCATCAAGTTTTGTATATTTAGGTGATTATATTTTACAGATTAATAGTGATGAAATTAATAAGTATTTAAACAGTCCATCTGTACAAAAGCTTACAGGGACTAAGTTTGATTGCTTTTATACAATAAACCATAGCTTAAAAGAATTAATGAACGTTGTAGATAAAGTAGTAGATAACAATATAGTGCCAGTTAAACTATCGGATAACCTAATTGATAAATATAATGGTTCAATTAAAACAATGTTAAGTCATGAACGTAATGGTACAGTATTGTGGGTGACTACAACATCTTCAAGTGGATTGGCCGAGAAGACAACACGTATCAGTAAATCTAATATAGTTAATATTATCTGTTGTAAAACTGGAATAGATAACTTCGGTAAGATTAGAGTTGTTCCTAGAGTAGTTATCGAATATGTAATTGGTGATAGAATCATCGAAATTGAGTTGGTTATTAAACACAGTGTAATTAATGATTTTATTAGATAAAACGAAAGGAATACCAAGATGGGCGATTTACTGAATGAAATTTATTTAGATATAGGAAATGTGTCTAAATACAAGTTAATGGTTAGCTATTATATAGGGACGTCAGATAATATTTTAAAAGAATTAACTGAACAACCTTATAATTTAAAAATAGAACAATCACTATATACAGAAGATTTGAATAAAATCAATTATTCTTTTATTATACCTGGGTTAGATGAAGTAATTAAAGGTGATTATTTAATTAGTAATAAGTTAGCATTTAATTCCAAACTCGGTAATTTATTATCTAAAATACATTTTAATAATTTATTATCTACTGGTTTAATGAAAAGATTACGTAAAGTAAAAAACGATATTATTTTATCAAGTAATACAGAAGCTATCTATAATACTACAATACTAATGGATTTAGTAGAGAAAGTTCATGTTAGCGAATATATTCCTCCATCGGATGATTATTCCATATACATGGGTTTTATTCACCAGATGGCATTCTTACAGGAATTTGATACATCTAATCTTATTGATATATGTAAAGTATCTGGTTATAAATACAAACCACCAATGGTGAGAGTAAGTAATTTAAAGTTTAGTCCACCTAAGTTACTTTACAATTTAGATGAAAATAAAATTGAAAGAGTAATACCTTATACGTATATTACTATATTTTTAAAAGACGATAAATCTGATAATGAAGTTAGCTTCTATTTAACTAATACAGAACTCCCAGAGGGAGTATATAAAAATATAGAAGTTAAAAAAGGTCAGATTACAGCTAAACATAGTTGTATTTTTAAATAAACAAATTAAAGGAAATTATAATGGGTACAGTTGTAGAAGAAGTATTGCCTCGTTTCGGTGAAGAAGCCGAACAAAATCAACAGCAAACTGATGAAAAGGAATAAACAATGAGTGAACAAGTGAAACAGAAATTTTCAGTATTTAATCAAACACCTAATGATGCTACTAAAGAAGCAATGTTCTTAGGTCAATCTATTAACTTACAACGATACGATAAAGCTAAGTATCAGGTATACAATGATTTAACAGAAAAACAAAAGTCGTTCTTCTGGCGTCCTGAAGAAATAGATTTGTCCAAAGACCGTATCGATTTTGAAGGTTTACCAGAGCATGAGAAGCATATTTTCTTGCGTAATCTGGATTATCAGTCACTTTTGGATGCAATTCAGGGAAGAAGTCCATCCATTGCATTCCTTCCCTTGATTTCTATCCCTGAATTAGAACACTGGACGATATTCTGGACCGCCTTCGAAGGCATCCATTCTTACTCTTATACGTACATCATGCGTAATGTATTGATTGACCCTAGTGAAGAGTTTGATAGTATTGTAGTAAACGAAGAAATTAAGAAACGCGCAAGTGCAATTTCTCAATACTACGATGATTTGATTGAATATTCTCAATATTATAATCTTCTAGGAGAAGGTGTTTTTGAAATTAAGAAACAATCAAAAGATGGTCTGATGGAATCTTACCATCGTATTGAAATTAGCAAACGTGAACTGATGAAGAAAATTTATCTTTGTATGTTTGTGGTGAATGTACTTGAAGCCATTCGTTTCTATGTATCTTTTGCGTAAACAATTTATGCGCAACTTATTAGAAATAATAAGATAAAAAACTCTCTTAATTGCTGGGAATCCCTTAGAGCTTATTTAACTACAACGTAGTCGGTGACGACAGGCGTGAATGTTTGAAAATAAATAAGATTGGGTAATCAGCAGGTAAGCTACTTTTGTATAATAAAAGTAGAAACTTCAACGACTAGTCGAAAGACGTAGGACTCAAGTGAGTTCCAAATAGAGAGCAGATACAGTGGTTAAAAAACCTCTATGTATCCTTCTTACTAATTAGTAGGGAGTCTTACCGAATAATGTCGGAGATGGTGATATAGTCTAGTATCCTATCGAAAGATAGGGAATACCTCAAAGTAGGTATTGTATGGCCTAACGACCCATACTAAATGTAACGGTAGCTTTAGTTTTGCCGAACGTAAACTCATGGAAGGTAATGCTAAAATCATTAAATTAATTTCCCGTAAACTTCATTGCGGCTTCTACCAGTGATGGTAGTCGAATAACTCTGCTAAACGGGGAAACTCTATTTATAGACAATCCCGTAGTAAAGACGTTTAAATTATGCTATTTAAACTGACAAGCTCTAACGACTATCGAAATCCTAATTAATTATTAGAGAGAGTAGAGTAGTGGACAATTGTTTAGTCCGCCAAACGCAGAGGGTCTATTTTAATAATAGATCGTGATATAGTCTGACCCCAGTAGTGATATTGGGCGGGTGTCTTGAGCACACCGGCTACGATTAACGACCGTAGTGGACAGCTTCGGATGAAGCACTTCACCTAACTACTACTCAACATATCATCAATACATTGGCATCTGGTGCTGAAGGTAAAGAGTGGAAAGAAATTGCTGAAGAAACCAGAGAAGAATGTATTAACATCTTTAAAGAAGCAGCTCAACAAGAAAAAGATTGGGCTAAGTATTTATTTAAAGATGGTAGCATGATTGGTTTGAATGAAGCTATTCTTTGTCAATATGTTGAGTATATTACCAATCACCGCATGAAAGCAATAGGATTAGAACCACTCTTCCCAGAAGTGAAAAGTAATCCTATTCCTTGGATTAATGCCTGGTTGACCTCAGACAATGTTCAAGTAGCACCACAAGAAGTGGAAATCTCTTCCTATCTTGTAAGCCAAGTGGACACTCAAATCCAAGATGGTGATTTAGATATGGAACTTTAATGTAAGGTAATTAAGATAGAGGGTAATATCCCTCTATCTTAATTTTTATTAGCTATATAATATTTAAATGAGTAGTGAAAGAAGGCTACTTTAAATAAACTTCTTATTTTATATTCAACCGAAAAGGAAATTAAAAATGGCTAAAACTACTAAAGAGTTAGGTTATAAACGTATCGCTATTGTATTATCAGAAATCACAAGAAGAAAAGCTATAGCATCAACGCTATACGATAATTACATCCATAAAGATGAATTACCAAATCTTGTGAAAGGTATTAATGGCGCACCGATATTAAGTACCCTTACTAAACTAACGATAGATTGGATTAATTATTTAGAGCAAGTAAAAGAAACAGAAAATAAGGATTGGGTAAAAAGTGTAGATAAACTTTTCAAAAAGCAGAGTATTACATACATCCCTTTATTCTTCTGGTATATTCAGAATCCAAGTAAAATCCACCCTCAACATTACGATGATGTAGTTGCTTTTAAGGATTTCTTACGTAGCTTTTACGAAATTGAAACAAAAGAGAAATTCATTGTATTCTTAGACAATGTTTTCATAGAAACTTATAATTATACAATGAAGTCACTTCATTCTAGCAAAGGTATTGGTGACAGATCACATCTTAAAAATATCCCAGTTGAAGATGTAGATGGTTTTAACCATTTCTTCTATAATGAAGATGTAGATACATTGAATAAAGAAGTACCAGTGTATTACTATACTGAACAACTAGGAGATATTGGTGTATTTACTCATTTACCTGAACAAGAGTTAAGTAAACATAAGATTGGGGTATCTAATGGTTTTGTTTCAATGACTGTGGTTCGAGATGATGTGTATATAGGTGCTAAATTTAAACCAAACATCGTGAGTTTAGCATATCTGAATTTCGAGAATCACTACGATGAACTTGAAAAGCTTGGTAAGGTTAAAATGTACTCTAGAAAGAATACTACAACATTTACACATAAAGACAGTGTTGTGGTACTCACTCCAATTTTTGAAACTGAAGAAGATAAAAAGGTTTTGAAAATGCTATTGTTTAAATTGGTAGTATAACTATACGATATATTAGGATAGGGAGAGTTCTCCCTATCCTAATTAAAGTAGGTAACGAGCTACTATAAAAAATCGTTAGTATATCAATTATTTTTATAAAGGAAACCATATGTTTAAAACTATTTCATGTGAACCCACCCGAGAAGAAATCTTTGTATTAAATCCAATTAGTAAATTTCTAGTTAAGAAGTTCCCGAAAGAACAAGATGATAAACTTTTAATTGATTATTGGAAAGCTTGTTTTATTACGCGATATTTATTTGGAGACGATATCGATATTGATAAGATAATGATTTCGGTATTACCAGAAGAACTTTATTTCAAACCTAACCCAAGAATTAGTAGTTGTTTTGATAAGTGGTTAGAGATGTTTAAAAACGATGCTCAGTATAGATATATCTTTTTAGACAATATACCAGGTAGTTCAGGACCTTTATCCATGGTAGTAAAAGGTATTCCTGAGGAAAGTGTTACAGCACTTAGAGAAGTATTAGATAAGATTAATACAGGTACAATGATAAGTAGAAACGACATTAAAAAAGCTATTGAGGATCATCGTGAATATGAATATTGAAAAGGCTATTGAGGAAGCTATCGATAGCCATCATGAATAAAACAAATTACTTATTTTAATTTAAACATATACTATTTAAGTGGTAATAGAGAAAGAGTTTAACTCTTTCTCTATTTGATTTTATTAATAAACATAAAACGACAATCCTCTATTCCTGTTGCTGCAGGAGTAGAGGGTTAGTCATGTCGCAGAAAGGAGGTGAAAAAATGGATATGCGTTTAATTCAAATCATACAGAACAAAGTTCTGTGCGGTATAGAACTTTCAGAAACTGAAAAAGCTATACTTAAAAAATTCGAACAGTCGAAAAACGACGTGTTCGATAATTGGTTAGCGATTATTCGCTAACCTCACCAAAAGAAAGACAGTGTAACCAACATTGTCTTTCTTTTTCCCTTCATATAAGGGATAGAAAATATTTTATATAAAGGAAATCGAAATGAGTAATTATGTTTGGAAACAAGTAGAGAGTATCCGTCAGGATATGGTGTCTGTATTAAAAGACTCCGGTTTCGAAGTGATGCTGATGCCCAGCAAACTCACTATCAACCGTGGTAATGAGAAAGTAGTAGAAGTCAATACGAAGAGTACAGCACCGAAAGAGTTGGTGGATGCAGCTATTGATAGCCTGTATTATCGCCAAAATATCGCCATGATGATGACGGCCATGAACGCCGTTATCTATCTAAAAGGCGATATTACTAATGCGGTTAAGGGTAAGGCACATCGTGGATTTGGTCTGTACGTGAAGATGACTGATTATCTACGTAAGCATCCTACTTCTCGTAATCTACCTTTATACTCAGACGAGGAACTCATTGAAGAAGGCGAGAAGTTCTTGAATGAGACTGAAACTGAGATCACTCATCCTAAGCGTTTTATGGATATTATTCCTGGCATCAGCAATCCTTACCCAGATATTCACACACCTAAAGTGAACAAAGAGGGCGAGCCTGAAAAACCTAAAGAAGTAGAAGTCACTGACGCTACTGTCGATAAATACTGTAAGAAGGTGATGGAAGCTTTGGATGATGTCGCTTGGAAGTACAGTGACATTACGTATAAGTGGCGTTATGGTGACGGTCCTTATCAAGAAGACACTGTACCTTGTTTGTGGTTTACTGTAAAGTTTGGTGGTGCTAAATACAAATTCAAGTATACCTTACCTTTACAAATGTGGGCTAAGTTGCAAAATCACACTGAAAAGTTTGTCAAAGAACATGGTTTGGATAAGAAACTCACCAAGAAACTCATTAAGACAGTATTGGTTAAGATGGGTCTGGACTATCTTTTCAATAACATTACCATAGTAGATGTGGTTACTGCTAAAACCACTAAGGGCAATATCCGTAAAGCATGGAAAGTAATCGAAAGTGATATTGGTGAAGTATACATGCCGTATGGTAAGTATAGTACAATATTTACCCACATTATCTCCAATGATTACACAGTGTACATCGTTAATCGATAGGAAAGAATATTATCATGGGTATGTTTATTAAAGGAAATTAAAAATGAGTATTTTATCGTATTTGTTATTATTCAAAAAACCTAAAGAAGTACATTATAAAAATCACTTGGATATAGGCGATTATGCTTCTAGTGAGTATAGTAAGCATATAGAAAAGCTCAAAAGAGATTTAGCTAAGATTGACTTTATTAAAGAAGTTAATGTTCGCCGAGCCGGTAATTCTGATGATTTTGCATTCTATATTAAAACCAATGTTGATGTACACCACATCGACTTGGATTTCACTGAGAAATACTCAAATAAAGACATCATTATTGCAGAAGCTGAATACTTTACTATTTATTCAGACGGTAAGAAAGTGTATTTCTTTTCAACCTACAATCGTGATTTAAACAATAAATTTATGTACGCAGTTAAACGAGGTAATGTAATATGCTTAAAGAAAAAATAATCTTTCTAGACATTGATGGTGTTCTTAATCATACAGCATTTCGTGGTGCTTGTAATATGTTAGGAACCCACTTTCATGATAAAGTAGACCCATCTAATCTGATCATTCTTAAAGACTTACTCAGACAACACCCAGATATCAAGTTTGTAATCTCTTCATCATGGCGACGTTGTAATAAAGTCGAAGATATATCAAAAGTGTTTGAGAATTCTGGTTTTAAATTACCTATCCATGAGCGCTGGCGCACTCCTGTCTACATTGATGAAGATACTCGATATAAGGTTAATCGTGATTATATTCAGTATAATTTAGACATTGTAGAAGGAGTGGATAAGGAAGAAATTCCTAAACTATGTCGTGGTCATGAAGTATGGAAATGGTTAATGTGCCAGCCAGAAAATAGTGAAACACAATATCTTATCATCGATGACGATAGAGATTTCATGAAAGCAATGAATCTATTGTGGATTAGAAATGGTGAGAATCAAGGTGGAATTAACTTACGTTATCTTACTGAAAACATTATACCATTCTTTAATAGTGAACCCACGGGCGTGGGCATGTATCGTAAAGAATAATTTATTTAATAGCTAGGATTACACTATGGGAAACCGTAGTGTAATCTTATTTTTTATAAAGGAAACAAAAATGCCTAGGAAAACACGGTATTTAAATGTAGACCAAAAGCTTTATAATGGTATCATTGGTGACATGAAATCATTTTTTAAACTACATAAAGCTAAATGGGATAAAAGTCAAGATATACTGACTACATACGAAGGAGATAAGGAATTAGTTAATCTAGGTTCTGTAGCTATTACAGCAGAAGTTACTTTAGACGAATATGCTAAATGGGCTGAATTCTACAATATGGTCGCATATGGTTTTTGCAGTTTAGCAGCATGTAAACTACCAAATCACTATTTTAACACTAATACTACGTATGGCCCTAACGAAGGGTTTCGTACCAGTATAACCAACATGAATGTAAATATTGGTTTTGTCACTACTGATGGAATAAAATATACCTATCGAGTTAAAATCAATTTTGATAAAGGAAACTAGAATGTCTATACGTAAAAAGATTAGACCAAGTTATCGCCATGAGATTGGTGATTTATACATGGTCATTAAAAACCCTATACCTAAATCAAAAACTGCTAAACGCAGATTGGTTATTGGTAGAAACTGGGTTAAGAAAATGATTAGTAAGTTTTCAGACTTACTGGATAAAAAAGAATCTAATTAAACTTTTTTATAAAAAGGAAATCAAAATGAACAAAGTAAACAGTTTGGCAGCATATGTAACCTTAAATAATAAACACAACGAAAGTGTTCGTGAGTTGAGTATATTTTTAGGTTCGATTACATTACGTAAAGATACACTAGTTAAACATACCACGTATTCCCTTTCATTTGGTTCAGATGACATCTACCATAATGAACTAGCACCATTTTGTAAGAAACTGATAGAACACTGTATGTGGCATTATTCAGAAAACGAAGTGTACAAACAAAATCTGTTTTCAAATAAGATTACAGATTTACCATACATTATCATCAATTCATTGATTGGTAAGTGCGATATGTATCGCCTTATTAAATCTCTATATAGTGTAGAAGATAATGAAATGGACGATTTTGTACGTGCTGTAGTATTTAACTACACAAGTACTACACTTAAACGTGAAACTTTAAATAATGCTACTATCGATAAACGTAGAAAAGATTTCTTAATCGCAGATGGTTTTAACATTGTTGAACCTCTTTTGTTTAATGACCCCATGGTAACCAGTTCATGGAAGTTAAAAAGAAATCTAGATGGTATTCCTGTAGTAGTAAATCCAGACCTTAATCAACCATTGGCTCAATTAGAAGAAGACATCGCTAAGTCTACAGCTTATCAGATTAAACATATCTTCATGGACAATGGTGAACTACGTGCTACTATCGAACAAACCCAACTAGGTTTCTTTAACGATATTGAACGTGGTGTGATTAATTCACTGATTAATCATCGTAACTATGGTAATTTTGATGATGTAATTTTAACACCAGTATACATTCACTCAGCAGGTGATAAAGGCCCTAAAGGTGAAGATGTGGTTAAGATTATTTGTTTTAAAATGGTTAAAAAATCAGATATTTTATAAAGGAAATTAAAAATGGATCGCATTGAAGATAGAGCATGTAAATTGGCTTTGGCAATGGCCGAATTAAAGAACAAAAATTCTTACCATAGTTACAAAGACACTATGGTTTCAATTTACAAACCAGTAGAGAAGATGGTTAAACCATATAGTAGATTGGAACGAATTTCTCAAGAATGGCTTAGTCGCTTAAGCGAGATGAAGAAATCTAAAGAATTAGATGTATCTAGATTGAAACGATACTTCTACGGCACATCTGTTTATTCTCTTGCATCCACTATTTCGAACATTATGTTTAATGAACACGATGATACTGTCATGATTGCTGACTTTATTAAGTTTATCTACAACCTAGACACAGAAGATAAATTCAATAGGTTCATGACTTATTATTATCGTTATTACGCACGTTCTAATACCTCTTCAAATTTAATTGAACAGAGAGATACTGCTAAGGGTAAGCATGATGTTATCGAAATTATGTTTAGTGATAAATATAATAGAGAAGCTGTAGATAATATCTATAAACATTGTATCACTAATTCAGATACTGATACATTGATTACTGATGTTGCTGATAGCAATATGTGCAAACCTAAGAAAGCAAATATACCGGTAATCATTAAACCAGATATCATTGATTTTAATGTAAATAAAGTTAAACTAAGTGAAATCAAAGAAATGGTTATTGGTACAGTAGATTACTTCTTAGAAGAAATCATCGCAGGTAAACCTACTTTAAGAGCATGTGGTGTAGAATTAACTGGTGTATATGGTAAAAGTAAACTAGAAAGTTACAGAGACAGAAAAAACAAAAAGCAATATGTGTTATACCCTATTTTCATTGATGATGATACACTAGCTCATCCTTATGTATCTTTAGAAATCTTTAAAGAGCTTAAGACGAAAGTAGTATTCATCTTAGAAATCGTTTAAGAAAGGACAGTAAAATGAAACCAAAGAAAATCAGTAAAAAGCCAGGAACCTTTATGGTAGGGTTTAAAAATAATAGTTTCAAGAGTAACTTTAAAAGTAATTTTAAAGAAGCTCCACAGCCTAAAATTACTAGGTCAGATGTTGAAGACTTGTGCGATGCAATGCTCCCAGAGCTTGAAAGAAGAGCACGTAAACTCTACTATAAAGAGTTGGCTAAAAATATCCACCGTGTGTAATATTAAATTATAAAACATAAAACGACAATCCTCTACTCCTGAAGCAACAGGAGTAGAGGGTTATTCATGTCGTAGGAAGGAGGTGATTCATGTGGAATCTAGCTATCAGATTCAAGTACTTCAAATCAAAAAGATGATGGGTACAATAACTAAAGAAGAAAATGAATGGTTAGAAGCACTAATGTGTGCAGAAAATCATTCGTTAGATTCTTGGGTCAATAACAACAATTATTAACCCAAATCACAAAGAAAGACAGTGTAGCAACCATTGTCTTTCTTTTTTTCCTTCCATTTAAGGTAAGTAATATAAAACATAAAACATAAAAGCAACTATTCTATAGTCTTATTGTAGCAGGAATATAGAATATATCATTGTCGCAGAAAGGAAGTGAGAATAATGGATTCAAATTCTTCCTCATATAAAGAAAGGACTAAGGAATTATCCTTAGCCCATTCTTTTTTAGTTAGATTTTACAAGCACCACCTGCACAACCGTCATCTAAGCTATCCTGAGTGTCATCAGAACCATCGTTAGTGTGGTGGTAATATAAAGTCTTAACACCATACTTATACGCAAGCAATAGCTCTTTTAACATCTCTTTCATGGGTACTTTACCATTAGGATAATTAGCTGGGTTATAACGAGTATTAGTAGAAATAGATTGGTCTACAAATTTTTGCATAATAGCTACCAATCTTAACATACCCATATTACTACTATCATACCACAAGTATTCGTAATCATAAGCTAACTTTTCATATTCCGGAACGACTTGTTTTAAGATACCGTCTTTAGAAGCCTTAACAGTAATAGGACCACGAGGTAAGTCAATACCATTAGTCGCATTACTTACTTGACTACTGCTTTCAGAAGGCATTAAACTAGTCAGTGTAGCATTACGTAAACCATACTCTACAATATCTTTACGAAGGCTTTCCCAATCTAGTTTATAGTCAAATGAAGCAAATTCATCAATAGACTTTTTATAAGTATCGATTGGTAAAATACCTTTAGAGTATTTAGTGTTTTCAAATGCACCACACTTACCTTTTTCTTTAGCTAATTGCACTGATGATTTTAAAGCATAATACTGGATAGCTTCAAACAATTCATGAGTTAGCTTATGTCCACTAGTATTACTATAACGAGCACCATTTTTAGCTAAGTAATAAGCATAGTTAATTACACCAATACCTAATGGACGATATTTATCTACAGAATTACGAGCTGCTTTAACAGGATAGTTTTGATAATCTAATACAGAATCAAGAGCACGTACAATTAAGTCCATAGACTCTTCAATATCTTCTAACTTATCTTTATCTACCATACCTAGGTTTAAAGCACCTAGTGTACATAAAGCAATCTCACCTTCTTCGTCAGAAATATTATTTAAAGGTTTAGTAGGTAGACCAATTTCCATACAGTTACCCGTGATAATACCGTTGAAAATAACAGAGTTATTCTTAGGTTCAAATACACAGAATGTATCGTGTTTACCTTCTAGTTTAGTAATAGATTTAACTTTTACAAAATGTGTAGCACATCTATTAGGAATACGTCTATTATTAGGTATTATAAGTCTATTAAACTTAATACCTAAATCAATAAGCTTGGATAATTCATTAGAAGATATAACTACTCTGTAAATAGTTTTACACATGTATGGTTTTTTCCCACCTTTTCCATCTGGTAAAATCCGCATACCTTCTTTAATACCCGTACTAAATCTACTAGTAACACCTAATGATAATAACATATCCATTACATCGTTACAAAAGTCTTTATTAACAGATGAGAAAGAAAGCGATGTAGTTCCATTGTTTCTAAGTACAACACCATCACCATCCATATATCCAGCAAACCATTCTAGTCTAGATTTAACGGTATAGGAGCTATCTGGTACAAAGTATTTAGGTTTTAAAACCTTAGTTCTAATTCTAATCGTTGTTCTATCATTGTTTTTACCTACTGATATAATATCACTATTGATTTCTTTAGAGATAGTTTTAAATAATTTTCTTTTGGCATGATATAGATAAATAAGATTTGCATTACCTACATCACAACCATCAGCAGTATAGAAACCATTACTATATGCTTTATCTAACTCAATATCACCATCTATTACTGTAGAATCCCATTTTTGTAACCAATCACCGATCTTAAGGTCTTTTGTAGCTACTCTTTGTACAGAGTTTCTACGAACAAAGTCGTAATCTGGTTTACCATATGTTATCCACTTATGTTCACTAGTACAATCCAGGAATCTACCATTTGACAATTCTACACGATACAAATCCTGATTAGTATTAGTCTTAACAAATTCAATATTTTCAGACCATTCAAAACCATTCCAGATAGTAAATTTCTCACCTACATGTTCACCAATCTTAACCATACCTTTATCAGTTAATACCTTAGTATCACCAGATACACAAAGGTTGCTGGTATAGATTGTAGCTTCTTTTTCAATAAATGAAGAATGTGTATTCATGTGGTCTACATTCATGATGTAAATACGACCAGTGTTTGCACGTTCTGACATTAGTAATGTAAATAACTCAGTAGCTCTAATAGTCTTCTTAGGAATTAGAGGATTATTTTCAGCTTCTAAGTATAATTTCTCAAACAACTCTTGATCGTTAAAGTAAGCATCGTATAAACCTTCTACAGAATGCGGTGATAGTAAAGTAATGTCTTTATCCTCAATCAAACGCTGATACATCAGTTTATTAATCTGTACACCATAGTCTAACTGACGAATACGGTTGTCTTCTACACCACGGTTATTTTTTAATACTAATAGTGATTCTACTTCCAAATGCCAAATAGGATAGAATAAAGTCGCTGCGCCACCACGAATTCCCAAATACCTTCAATACGGGTCGTTAATCCGTATTCTGTCTATTAAGACAGCTCTATGTCACCATAGACGTTGAGACTATATCTTCTTCTCCAGCATTACCTGGTAAGATTCCTAATATAAGGAAACCACATAGAGGATTACATTAATCCACTGCGGTAGTCACTCTATTTCCCCAAACTCCGTTACAGAGACCTCACTTGAGTGGTACGTCTTTCGACTAGTCGTTGAACCTTCCCTAAAATATATTTAGGTATTGGCTGCTGATTGTCTATACTTAAATATAGATTTCCCAGCAATTAAGAGTGATATTTTTAACTCTATATTTCTACAGAGCTGGGCAGAATAGTTTACCCTGAGAACATGATTTTACGGCTGCTTGGAACATCTTCCAAAATGGAATAACACCAGTATGGATGGCTTCACCTTTACGAATCTCACTACCTAATGCACGAATACGACCACCATTGATACCAATACCTGCTCGTTGAGAGATATATTTAACAATAGAAGAAGTAGTGGCATTAATACTATCCAAACTGTCATCACAGTTTAAAACTACGCAACTACTGAATTGCTTGGTGGGAGTACGTACGCCTGCCATGATAGGAGTAGGTAATGAAATCTTAAACAATGACAATGCATCGTAGAATTTCTTAATATAATCTAAACGAGTTTCTTTAGGATACTCTGCAAATAAATAAGTAGGAATTAGAATAAAAGCAATTTGTGGAGATTCGTATATTCGTTTAGTCACTCGGTTTTGTACCAAGTATTTACTTTCCATTTGCTTAATACCAGCATAAGCAAAATTCATATCGCGATTATGGTCTACAAAAGATTCAATTAAATCGATTTCTTCTTCAGTATATTTCTCTAAAATCTCTTTATCGTAAATGCCTTTTTCAATCATTGATTTAATATGTGTATAAAGTCTAGGAGGTGTATAATCACCATAGGCAATTTTACGAATATTAAATACAGCCAATCGAGCAGCCATATATTGATAATCAGGATTCTTTAAACTAATTAAGTCTGCTGCTGATTTAATTAAAGTAGCGTGGATGTCTTCAGTACGAATACCATTGTATAACTGAATTTGAGCTTTCAATTCTACTTCAGAAGGCGATACATTCAAATTCTCAGCCGCCCATGTCACCACTCGGTGGATTTTCTCAATATCTAAATTCTCTAGACGTCCGTCTCGTTTAGTGACTTTAATCATTTCTGATGTCATTTTTCTAATTCCTTTTAATTTAAATTAAGTAAATTAATAAAAGCTTCAGTGATTGCAGCTCTTATTTTAGCAATATTTTTCTTCGTACATTGTAGATATAAATGGTGGTTATCCCAATTACGACGTGTTACGAATTTCAACCAACCAAATGAATCATCTTCACTTAGATAATTACGTAAATAACTAAATGAAACTTTTCTACCGTCTAGACGATAACCAAAATTATCATTATTAAATACATAATATTTAATAAAGTAGTTAAACTTCATTGTATTTTTATATACTTCACTTATAACTTCTTTATCAATTCCCATAGGTGCATTGATGTTATAGGGATCGATATAAAGTAATAGTGAAATAGTATCTTCAGTAGAGATTTTTAAACTATCTCTTACAGCTATAAGACATTCTTTAATTATCTCTAATTGCTCTTTATCGGAAGCATTCTTTAACTCTTCTCCCCAGTCTTCTACTACTAAGGATCCTTCTCTCCAATATTCAGTTATTTGATTTTCCATGATGAACTCCAGTTAATTACTAGGTGATTATAGGGTCAGTTGAAATAAATTAGTTCATACTTTTGTCTACCAAATATATAAATTTAACTCTTTACAATAGTGGTGTTACATTTTATTTTTATATAAAAATATACTATTATAGTGAAAGATTAATCTCAATCTTTCTTTTATCTATTATTAACTTACGATACGAAGTATCTAAGTCGCCTTTCAGGTAACTTTTATATAAAGGAAATCAAAATGAATAAATTTGAATTAACTATGCGCCATACAGTGGCAATCGTATCCTACATCGCTGCGTCGATGGGTTACTCTAAAGAAGAAATCAAATACATTGCTGGTAACATGAAGTTTGGCAGTGATGATATTGGTGAATTCCAGGAAATTCTATCAGAACCACTCGATGATATCAACAGTGTTAAATACAATGGTGAAGTAAAAGATTTAGTTGGGTCATTCAATCTGGCTGAACGTATTCAGATGGTGATTGATTTGATTCTGAAGAAATCAAATCTAGAAGATGGTGATGATTTACCCATGAAATCGTATTTATCTGCAACTGTAAGTGCATATAAAAATTCACCATTTAAATTCAGTAACTTTATCAGAAATCCTAAGGAAGAACCTGGGTTGACAGCTCATGAAGAACATCTCGCCGATGAAGCAATACGTAAAGCCACTGAGGAAACATTACGTGAACTTAAGGGTAAAGAAGTAGAAACTCCTAACTTCAAACCTGCTCCAGATGTGGCTAATAGCGAAACTGATGGGCTTGATGAAATTATCGCTAGGCTTAAGAGCACACGCGATAGACTCAAACTGGGCGAAACTAAACAGGATAGTAAAGTTGATTGGAGTGCTATTAAAGAAACCCCAGAGCAATTTGAACCAGTTAAGTTTACTGAAGAGCAACGTCAGCGCTTGCGCGATATTTTGAATAACCCAAATGGTGCTACATCACGCTATGATCAAATTGGCAACGATAAAGTGAAAAAGCTAAGTGAATATGTAATTCGTTCTAAGAGTGGCAATAAATATGTTCCATATAGTTTTCTTTCACCTTTAGATGATAAGCCATTATTCGATCAGATGTTACACAATCGAACTGAGACAGAAGCTATGATTTCTCGTAGTATTGAAATCTATCCGTCTATGGACTTATGTAAGGATACCTTATTTAAGGTAAATAAACCTGAAGAAATGTTCTCATTTGTTCGTGTAGATGGTGATCGTCTGTATCGCATTAACGATAGTACTGTACAACCATGGAGTAGAAGTAAACCATTGGGTACTATTCGATTGATTAGTGAAGATTTTGGTTTGTTCACTTCCGTTAAATTAACTGTTGAAGTTAATGAATCTGTTATTGAAGAGTATGTCGATAGAAAATTAGACAATTGTTTTACTATACTCGATGCTGTTAATAGTAAATATGGTTTATCTATCACACCAGATGAAATCAGAGCTGACTTACCATTTGAAACACCTGACCAATACTTGTTTAGACATTCTTATTATAGAGTAGCAGATGAAGTTAAAGAAAGTCTTAAAGAATCCCGTAATAAACTTATTAAAAGATTAGTACGTGATTCAGCTATCGCTGTTATGAATGATAAGGAACTCTATAATTGGATTAAAGGTGAAAATCCTACTAACAGTTAGTTAATTAACCAAAGAAAGGGAAGACGATATGGTTATAAATGATGATTATTTGTTGTCTATAGAAGTAGTGAGAGACATTGTTAATAGCTCTCGTTACACTGCTATGAATTTTCTAGACGAGCATCAATGTCTAGATATGCATAGCTATACTTATGTTGGATACGAAATGCATTTAGATTTTGTAAATACATTAATATTTGGTATAGAGAAGACAGCAAAAGTTCGCCAAGAATAAGAAGAATATAAGAATACGCTACTCTCTACTCCTATCATGGAGTAGAGAGTAGTATATTTTAT
>ERZ773024.223-NODE-223-length-21360-cov-7.458906_pt1 | contig 21360 bp, 10 predicted proteins | sample MGYA00511667_ERZ773024 | MGnify/ENA primary metagenome ERZ773024 (study PRJEB29015, sample SAMEA2738117) | human oral metagenome | biome: human oral; feature: human-associated habitat; material: saliva | place: China | collected 2258 ... | reverse complement strand
CTGATATTGCTAAAAACAAAGACAACATTGATAAAAATACAACAGCAATCGCTCGTAAGATTTCCTTAGGTGGCGACACTGGTTCCACAGATGAAAAATCCTTGAGCACAGGCGATGTGAAATTCAATGTTAAAGGTGAAAATGGTCTTACTACTGTTGCAAATGGCGATGATGTAACTGTTAAACTTGATGATGCTACTAAAGACAAAATCGACAATGCAGCAAATAAAGACTTAAGCAACTTGACTCCAGCTGGTGAACAACAAGTTAAAGATTTGGCAGCTTGGAATGTAGTGGCTAACAATGGTACTGCAGAAAAAGTTCAAGGTGGCGATACAGTTAAGTTTATCAATGGCGATAACATTGAAATTACACAAAATGGTAAAGACTTCACAGTTGCTACTAAGAAAGATGTTACTTTCGATACTGTAACTGCAAATGACACAATTACAGCTCCAAAAGTAAAAGCAACTGATGGTGTAGAAACTCCAGAAGTAACTGGCTTAACTAATAAAACTTGGGTTCCAGGTCAAACACAACCTGTATCTGGCCGTGCGGCAACTGAAGATCAATTGAAAGCAGTTGATGACCAAGTAGCAGCAAATAAAGATAACATCACTAAAAATGCTGGGGATATTGCAACAAATAAAGCAAATATTGCAGCAAACAAAGCTCAAATCGATAAAAACACAGAAGCAATCGGTCGTAAGATTTCCTTAGGTGGTAACACTGGTTCTACTGATGAAAAATCCTTGAGCACAGGTGATGTGAAATTCAATATTAAAGGTGAAAACGGTTTAACAACTGTTGCTAATGGTGAAGACGTAACTGTTAAGATCGATGATGCAACTAAAGCTAAAATCGATAATGCAGCAAACCAAGATTTGAGCAACTTAACAGATGCTGGTAAGCAACAAGTTAAAGATCTTTCTGCATGGAATGTAACTGCAGCTGGCGGTACTGTAGAAAAAGTACAAGGTGGCGACACTGTTAAATTCCAAGCTGGTGATAATCTTGAAGTTAAACAAGATAAAACTACTTTCACATACAGCTTGGCTAAAGACTTGAAAGGTCTTAACAGTGTTACTGTAGGTGATGAAAATGGTCCATCAACTAAGATCACTCCTGCAGGTACAACTGTAAAAGATGCAGCTGGTAACTCTACAACAGTTAACGGTGCAGGTATGACTATCACTCCTGCAAATGCAGCAGCTAGCCCTGTATCCCTTACTGTAAACGGCTTAAATAATGGTGGTAACCAAATTCATGGTGTAGCACCTGGTACAGCTGATACAGATGCAGTAAACGTAAGTCAATTGAAAGAAACTAAAGCTGGTTTACAACAAGCTATTAACAATGTAGGTGCTGAAACACAACGTGTTGGTGCACATGCGGCAGCAATGGCAGCGTTGAAACCAATCCAATACGATCCATTGGAACCAACTCAAATCATGGCAGGTATTGGTAACTACCGTGGTGAAACAGCTGGTGCAATCGGTCTTGCTCACTACAGAACTGAAGATACTATGTTCAACGTAGGTATTACACTTGGTTCTAGCCATAGCATGGTAAATGCTGGTGTAACTCACAAATTCGGTGGCAGCCGTGATAGAAAAGACGCTGTTCCAGAACGTTATAAAGCTGGCCCTATTAGCTCTATCTACGTAATGCAAGATGAAGTAAGTCACTTACGTAACCAAAATGAAGAGTACAAATCCAAGCTTGAACAACAACAATCTGAAATTGATGCGTTGAAAGCAGCAGTTAACCAATTGTTGGCAAATAAAGCATAATCATATTGTACATATAGTTAGAACTATGTATATCCCGTGAATGGATATGTAAAACTAGAAAGAGCCTTCCTCGAAAGAGGAGGCTCTTTTTAGTATGAAAACCAAAATAGTTTATTAAAGCTATATCTGAAAAATAAAATAGTCTGAAAATTCTAATTTATTAATTAATAAAATTATCAATAAAACTGTATATAAGGAATAATTTATGAATATTTTCAGACGATGACTAATTTTGCAATGAAATCTAGAATTCTTTTTATTCTCAATTGAAAGCATAAAAATTCATATAATATGCAATTTATTAAGGTGAATTATAAATGAATTATGATGATACTGCGTGTTTAAGCATACTCTATGCATAATTGAAATAATAGTAAATATCCAAAAATTACACTTTTAAATTGAGAAAATTAGATAAATTATGGTAAAATTAAAGATAGGTTTTTATAAATGTAAGTCTGTGTGGCTTTCATTATTTCCAGACTGAGAGAAGTGTGGAACATATAATTCATATAGTTGAGGGTTAGTAATTTAAAGAAGGAAAACGTATGAATAAGATATTTAAAGTCATTTGGTCTAAGTCTAAACAGTGCTACGTTGTAGTATCTGAAATGGCAAAAAATAAAACGGGGAAAAAGAAAATTGTAGTAGCTAGTATTTTGGCTGCCTTGGCGATGCAAGTTGGTGTAGTTACAGATGTAACTGCAGCAGATAGACCGACTGGAACTATTGAGGGCGGTACTAAATTGTATTCAAACTTAACTAATGGTCTTGCTATCGGTAATGAATCCCAGTCCAACAGTAATCAATCTATTGCTATCGGTTACAAAGCAGTAGCTAATTCACAATATGCTGATCCAGCTCAACCAGCTGTAGCTATTGGTGCTGGTGCTCATGCGACTGGCAGAGGTGGTGTATCATTAGGCCTAATCGCGAATTCTAGTGTTCGTGGTACTGCTATTGGTAGTGCTACTCAGGCGACTGGCTTTGGTACTTTTGCAGGTGGTACTTACGCACAAGCAACTAATGCTGGCGATGTTGCAATTGGTGGGGCATCATCTGATCGCTTTGATGACTACGCTGTTGCTTCTGGTGGATATAGCGTAGCTATTGGTACTGCTGCTAAGGCAGATGGGGGTGCAGGTGTAAGTATTGGTTATAAAACAAATGCTAAAACATCTAATTCTCTAGCTGTTGGTTCTGAATCTCAAGCTACCGGTGAAGGTGCGGTAGCAGTAGGTAGAAAGAATACATCTACTGGTGCATCTTCAACCGTTTTGGGTATTTTATCTACTGCTAATGCTACATCTGCTACAGCAGTAGGGATGGAGACTACTGCTACAGGGGAAAACTCCCTTGCAGTAGGTCATAAGTCTTCTGCAGCTGGTAGAAATGGTGTTGCTGTAGGTACTAATGGAACTACGGCTTTGTTAGGCGGTGTTGCAGTTGGTCAAGCTGCTAAGTCTAATAAATTTAATAGTGTTGCTATGGGGATGAATGTAACGGCTGATGGTGATAATTCTGTGGCGTTAGGTGCTAGTGCTTCAGCTAAAGATGATGGAACTATTGCTATTGGTTCTTATGGATCTACTCCAACCGAAGCTTCAGGTAATAGAGCTCTTGCAATCGGCTCTGCTACGAAAGCTAATGGTCTAGAATCAATTGCCATAGGTAGTCGCGTTAACTCCACTTCTCAACATTCTATTGCTATTGGTACTAGAGCTAATGCAAGTGCTGTTAAATCTGTTGCTATTGGTCCTGATTCTAGAGCTACCGTAGATGGTGGCGTTGCTTTAGGTCGAGATTCAGTTGCTAATGTAGAAGGCGGTGTTACTAATAAAGGTTATAACCCTAATATAAATCGTACAGACAATTATTCTGGTTTAACTGGCAATGTACTTACTAGTACAACTGGTGCCGTTTCTATTGGTAATGGTACTACTGTAACACGTCAACTTACAGGTCTTGCAGCGGGCACAAAAGATACAGATGCAGTTAACGTAGCTCAATTAAAGAGCGTTAACCTTGCGTTCTCTGGTAATGTAAATACTGGCAATGTGAATATTGCAAATAGTACATTAGGCATTAAGGGCGATAATACATATATTACAACAGCTGCCAACGGTCAAAATCTTACAATTTCCGGTAAAACACAAAATATTAATGTCACAAATGGTCAAGCTTCTGCAAATGCTGCAGGCATGGCTGATTCTAAGAATGTAGCAGATGCTATCAATAAAGCTATTTCTGCCAATGCATATCATTGGAAATTAGCTGCTGACAATACTTCTACAGCCCCTGAAGTAATCAATAAATCAGATACTGTAATCTTTGGTGGGGACAACAATATTACAGTAACTCGTAGTGGCAAAAAAATTACTACTTCTTTGAATAAGGCGATTACTGTAGATACTGTGAAAGCTAATAGATCTGTTACGGTTTCTTCTGGTGGTAATCAAATTACTCTAGATGGTTCAAATGGGGCTGTTTCTGGTAGATCTTTTACAGGTCAATCTTTTACAGCTGGCAATAATGTATTAAGTAATACAACACTACAAATGGGGTTACCTTCTAGTGCTAAAAATGTAACCATTTCTGGTGATGGGTTAACTGCAAAAAATGGTACAAGAACTGTCAAGTTTGGTACAGATGGTATTAGTGCAGGTGGTCAACAAATTACCAACGTTTCTAGCGGTGGTAATGTAGGTACTAATGCAGCCAATATTACAGATGTAAAGAATGCTGTAGATGCTGTTACATTAAAACTAGATACAAATTCTAAAACTGGTACTGTTAAGCTTAGTGAAAGTCCACTAAAAGTAATTGGTGCTAATGGTATTAGAACTGATTTAGTGGGTACGAATAATGGTAGTCTTGTTGTTGGCTTAGACAAGAATACGGTAAATGCTACGACTAAAGGTATTAGTTTAACCGGTGATACAGGATCTACAGGTCTTAAGTATCTAAAAGACGGTGATGCAACCTTTAAAGTAGTTGGTGATGGCAATCTAGTTACTACTAAGGCTTCTACTACAGGTGTACAAGTAGCTGTTGATTCTGCTAAAGTAAAAGATTTAGCTGTAGGCGCAGTAACTGTTAGCAAGGCTAATACGGCGGATAATCCTATTACAATTACACCAACAGCGGGTACAAATACTAAGGACTATGCAATTGGTATTGATACAACAAAATTAGCTAATCAAACACAATTAACATACAAAGCTAATGGTGCCAATGCAAATAAAGTATCCTTGGCGAATGGATTAAACTTTACGGATGGTACTTTTACAAAAGCAACTGTAGGTACAAATGGTACTGTAACTATTTCTACTGCCACAGAAACTATTACTAATGATGCTGATGGTAAAGCTAAAGTAAATAGCCCTACAGATGGGTTAGCGACTGCTAAAAATGTAGCGGATTCTATCAATAAAGCTGTAGATGGCTTGTCTCAAAATCTTACTGTTTCTGATGGTGCTACAGACGGTACTGTAAATCTTAAGAATCAAAAACTTACTGTTTCCGGTACGAATGGTGTGTCTACAACTGTAAATGGCCAAACTGTTACAGTAGGTCTTGATGCAGCTACAAAAACTAAAGTAGATAATGCGTCCTCAGCTGTAGCTCGTAACATCTCTCTTGGTGCAGATAGCGGCACAGCATCTAGCCAATCCTTAAAAGATGGTGATGTGGCATTCAATGTGAAAGCTGCGACAGGTGACTTAGTATCTACGAAGATGAATGGCAACACTGTTGAAATTTCCACTAAGCGTGCAGCTATTACTAGCGATGCCAATACAGGTGCAGCATCTGTAACAGGCGATGATGGCTTAGCAACATCTAAAAATGTAGCGGATGCTATCAATAAAGCAGCTGATGCAGCTAAAGCTGGTGCGGCATGGAATCTTACAACAAATTCTAGCACCACAGATAAAACAACTGTACAAGGTGGGGACACAGTAGATCTTATCAATGGTGATAATATTTTAATCACTCAAGATGGCACAGATAAAAAGAAAATCACTGTAGCCACAAAGAAAGATCTTACAGTAGATTCTATTACTGCTGGCAATACAGTAATGAATACATCTGGTTTAACAAATGGTACGACTGCTATTACAGGTACTGGCATTACAACAGATAAAGTAACGGTAGGTGGTATCTCCATTGATAAAACTGATGGTATCAACGGTGGTAACAAGACAATCACTAATGTTGCTAGTGGTGGTACAACTGATACTAATGCAGCAAATATTGGTGATGTTAAGCAAGCTGTTGCTAACTTGTCCCAAAATTTAAATATTACAGATGGTACTAATAACGGTACTATTGATCTTAAAAACCAAAAACTTAATGTAGCTGGTACAAATGGTGTAACTGCAACTGTAAATAATCAAACTATTACAGTTGGTTTAGATACAGATACTAAAACTAAAGTTGATAATTCTTCTAATGCAGTAGCTCGTAATATTTCCCTTGGTGCAGATAGCGGCACACCTTCTAGCCAATCCTTAAAAGATGGCGATGTAGCATTCAATGTAAAAGGTGCTACTGGTGATTTCATTTCTACGAAGATGAATGGTGATACTGTAGAGGTGTCTACAAAACGTGCTACTATCGATAGTAATGCCACTACAGGTGCAGCATCTGTAACAGGTGATGATGGCTTAGCAACAGCTAAAAATGTAGCAGATGCTATCAACAAGGCTGCTAAAGCAAGCACTGATGCTATTAACTTGAAATTTGCTGGCGATACTAATACATCTGCTGGTGTAGTAAATCTTAAAGATGATACATTGGGCATCAAAGGCGACGGTAAATACGTAACAACTGATGCAGATGGTAAAAACTTAACTGTAAAAGTATCTGAAGCAGAGGTTAAGAAATCTGCGGTAAGTGCAGTTACGGTAAGTACTGATACAACTGATGCAGATAATCCGTTGACTGTTACAGGAACACCAAGTGCAGATGGCACAACTAAGGACTACAAGGTAACTATTGATGGCGCTAAAGTTGCTACGAAGACTAAATTGTCTTATAAAGCAAATGATGGTACAGCTAAACAAGTATCCTTGGCTGATGGCTTGAACTTTAAAGATGGCACGTTAACAACTGCTACTATCGATGATGCAGGCGTTGTTAAATATGATGTAAAAACAGCGGCTATTACAGCTGGTACAGATGGCACTGTTACAGGCCCTGCTACTGATGGTGTGGCAACAGCTAAGAATGTAGCAGATGCTATTAATGCAGCTAAAAAAGCATCTAAAACAGAAATTACTGCTAATGATGATGAAGCAGCTAACGCAACAACTGGCAATGTAAAATTAACGTCTACAACGGCTGCAGATGGTCATACAATTTACAATGTAAAACTTAATGATACATTGACATTTGGTACTGGCGCTAATGCCATTGTTATTGATGGTACTGCTGGTAAGGCTACTATTGGTAGTGCAGCTATCGATGGTGTAAATAATACAATTACAACAGGTGGTAATAAGGCGGTAACGTTAGATGGCACTACTGGTACTATTACAGGTAAAGCTGCTAATATTGGTGGCGTTACAGTAGATGGTACAAATAACCATGTAACAGGTCTCGGTAATACAACTTGGGATGGTAATGCTGTTTCTGGCCGTGCTGCTACCGAGGATCAATTAAAAGTAGTAGCTGATGCTGCAGCTAACCAAACATGGCAAATTACAGCAGATAAAGATGCTGCTACATCTGGTAAACAAACTGGTACTAAAACAGATGCAAAAGTAGGTAAAGACGCAAAGGTTACTATGATTGCTGGTGAAAATATCACAATCAACCAAAATGGGCGTGACTTCACATATTCTTTGAATAAAGACCTTGTGAACATGAACTCTGCAAGCTTCAATGGTACTGGTAATAACACAACGGTTATCAATGGTGATTCCATTACACAAACTGCGGGTACTAAAACCAATACATCTACTGCAGCTGGTAACACAGTAGCAGATGGCACTAAGTCTACAGCAACAACTGCAGATGGTACTAAGATTACGGATGGTACAAAAACAAATACTTCCACAGCAGATAGTACAGTTATCGATGACGGCAATGGTAATAACACAGCTCTTACTAAAGATGGTGTAACTATTACTGCAGCTGGTAAAAATCCTGTATCCTTAACTAAGGATGGTCTCAATAATGGGGGCAATAAGATTTCTAACATTGCAGATGGTACAGATGACACCGATGCTGTCAATGTACGTCAATTAGAGGCTAAGTCTAAGGCGTCTAAAACAGAATTGACTGCTAATGGTGGTGAAAGTGCTGGTAGTACTACAGGTAATATTGTATTGACTAAAACTACTGCCGCTGATGGACATATCATTTATGATAACAAGTTGAATGATAAGGTTACATTGGGCACAGATCCAACTAAGGCAGTTACTGTAGATGGTACAAATGGTACAATCAAGGCTGGTGATGGTGCTAATGCCGTTGCTATCGATGGTGTTAATGGTTCTGTAAAAGCTGGCGATAAGATTGCTCTTGATGGTAAGGATGGCAAGGCTACAATTGGTACTGTAGGTATCGATGGTAAAGATGGCATCATTACTACAGGTGGTAATAATCCTGTTGCAGTAAATGGCAAAGATGGTGTTGTTACAGGATTAACTAACAAAACTTGGGATCCAAATAATATTGCATCTGGCCGTGCTGCTACGGAAGATCAAGTTAAATCCGCCGTTGAAAATGCTGGATGGAATGCAACTATTGGTACAGAAGGCTCTGGTATTAACAGCACACCAACTGCAACAGCTGAAAAAGTAAAAACTGATGAAACAGTTACTTTCAAAGCGGGCAATAATATGATGGTTAGCCAAGTAGGTAAAACAATTAGTTATGCTGTAAATCCTGAACTGAAGGATATGAAGTCTGCTACATTTAAAGATGCAGCAGGTAACACAACTGTCACAGATGGTAATGGCATAACAATTACACCAGGCAGTGCAAATCCTAATAATCCAAATGCAGGCACTATTTCCTTGACTAAGGATGGCCTTAATAATGGTAATAACCAACTTAAAGGTATTGCACCTGGTACAGATGATACTGATGCAGTTAATGTTAGTCAGTTGAAAGCATCTAATGCTAGAATTGGCGATGCTATTGGTCAAGTAGCAGGTGAGGTACAACGTGTAGGTGCGCATGCAGCAGCAATGGCAGCGTTAAAACCAATTCAATATGACCCATTGGAACCAACTCAAGTGATGGCTGGTGTTGGTAATTATCGCGGTGAAACAGCAGCGGCCTTAGGTCTTGCACATTATACAAATGAAGATACAATGTTCAACGTTGGTGTATCTCTTGGTGCGAACCGCAACATGGTCAATGCAGGTGTAACTCACAAATTTGGCTCTAGCCCAGAAAAGAAAAATATTCCTGATCGTTACAAAGCAGGCCCTATTAGCTCTGTGTATGTAATGCAAGATGAAGTATCTAGTCTCAAAAAAGAAAATAGTGAACAAAAAACTGTTATCGCAGATCAAGCGGCTCGTCTTAATACGTTGGAAGCTGAAAATGAGCGTCAACGTCAAGAACTAGCTGAAACTAAACAAGGTTTAGAAGACTTGCGTGTAGCAGTTAGTCAATTGTTGGCATCCAAAGGTTGATAATTGATAATTAATCTCTAATAATAGACTGATATAATATTTTCTAAAATTAAAAGAACCTCTTATATGTTGGGATACCTGGTAGGGTATATTCAGATATTATAAGAGGTTCTTTTGCGATTTTGATAGAAATTATTAAATAAAATCATTATATATGAATGACTTTTCATATATTATTGTGATATAATACAGAAGATATTGGAGCTAATAGATAGCTCAATCTTATACGATCTTGCATGAATAGGAGTTACTATGTTAGACCGCATACAACGATGGTTGTCCATTGATGCTATGTTGCCCGCTACAGAACGATTAGGTCCTGTAGGTACAACAAAGCAGATGTATGGCAATTATTTGAAAATAGCTTGGCCTGCTACATTACAAGGTTTGATGCTACAGTTTATGACAGCTATTGATTTAGCCATGGTAGGGGCACTTGGTGCCTCTGCACTTGCCTCAGTTGGTATTATGGGGCAGCCAGAGATGGTGATGCTCATATTCTGTCGTGCCTTGTCGATTGCTGTAACGGCTATTATAGCTCGCCGCCACGGTGAAAGTGAAGTTGATGGTATGAATGCCGTTCTTAAGCAATCTATACTATTGAATTTCTTGATTTATGCACCTTTATTGACAATATGTTTCTTTAATTTAGAGCATATCTTACGCTTTACAGGTGCCGAAGACGGCTATATAGAAACGGCTGTCTGGTATGGTCGTTTTGTTGTCATTAGTCTAATATTCCAATCCTTTAGTCAAATTGTAGGGGCCGCCCTTATTGGCTATGGCAATACCAAGGTTATTTTTAAGTCCAATGTAGTAGGTAATATTTTAAATACTATAATGAACTTCTTCTTGATTTATGGTATTGGTTTCTTTCCTGAACTCGGTGTCATGGGCGCCGGTGTTTCGACAATGATTAGTAGTGCTGTTATTGCTATATTATTACTGCGTACGATTTCACAACATACTACTACAGGGCTAACTTTGCGACATCCTTCAAAGTGGAAGTTTGAACGAACCGTTTTGCACACTATGTTCCACGTAGGTGGTAGCTCATTAGGGGAACAGTTTTTTGAACGATTTGGTATGTATACGTACACAATGATCGTTGCTTCCTTAGGTGCAGTACCATTGGCAGCACATTACGTATGTATGAACTTGATGGATATATTCTATTATTTTGCCATGGGACTTGGCTTTGCAGGAGCCTCTCATACGGGGCAAAACCTCGGGCATAAACGACCTGATATTGCACGTGTCTATGGTAAAATTGGTGCCCGCATCGGACTAATCGTGGGTCTTGTGAGTGCCTTGATATTTATTGGTCCTGGTGATTTCTTGGTGCAGTTATATACTCGTGAAAGTGAAGTTGTACTTCTTTCTGGTTCTTTAATGGGCATCATGGCTGTAGCGGCTTTTCCACAAGCTTTGCAGCAAGTGTATTCTGGTGTGCTAAAAGGGGCAGGGGATACATATTATATTATGAAATACTCCCTTATTAGTGTAGCTATTATACGACCTATTATTACGTATCTATTGTGTATTACGTTTGGCTTAGGTCTTTTAGGCGCATGGTTATCGTTGTGCTTTGATCAGTCTTTACGATTATGTTGTTCCTATTTCCGATTTGTTCGAGGTGCATGGCAGCATAAAATTGTTTAATCTTACTGATTAGTATCCAAAATATTAATTTTGAATATCATTTACGCGATGGATTTTCATATAAAATCTAAAGTTTGAATTGTTCGATATATAGCTTTGATATAGATAAAATCTACAAAGTTTTATTTAGGGTTACTAGCTATATTGAAAAAAATAGAATAATTTATGAAAAGTTTATGAAAAACTTCTTGCCTATTCAATTTGTTTGATGTACAATACGAAATGTGGAAAAAATGACACATTGGGGAATGTGTTATCGGACCCGAAATCCATGATTTCGTGTATATATGTAAGGGATATATATAAGAAACAAGTAAAAACCGCCTTAGTATTACTAAGGCGGTTTTTACTTTTATAAATGGTTTTGTTCAAGCCAAGCAATACATGCTGCTCTTCCTGCCGCTGGTAATTCGTGGCGTAGACACTTAGCGTCTTCTCTGAGTTTAGGAATATCGATACCTGCGTTAGAAAGCTCTGCACAATGGCCCACAAGCCAACTTTCAATGAATGCAGGATCAGCCTCCATATGGAATTGAAGGCCTAGAATGTGAGTGTCTACGGAGAATGCTTGATTTGGGCATAGCTCTGTTTTAGCAAGTCTCACAGCACCTTTAGGGATTTCAAATTCATCGCCATGCCAGTGAAGAACCGGCACATTGCCTAGCAATGCTAATGGGGAGGAGGCGCCTTCAGTAGTATATTCTATTGGACCGAATCCAATTTCTTTCTTACCATGCTTCATAGGTCCTACGTGTCCACCCATAATACGGGATATGAGTTGGGCACCTAAACAAATGCCTAGTAATGGCTTTTTACTATTAATACGATCTGTAATAAACTTGATTTCATCAGTTAAGAATGGGTAGAGCTGTTCGTCATAGGCGCCAATAGGGGCTCCACAGACGATGACTAAATCAGCTTCTGTCGCATCATAGTGTTCAAAATTGACAAGGGGCGCTTCAATGTATGTTAGCTCAAATCCTCGATCTATTAAGATGGACTCTAAAATACCGGCATTTTCAAAGTTAATATGACGTACAATATAAGCTGTTTTACTCATGGTTCCTCCTATATAGCTCCTTATAACTATATATACTTCTATATAACTGTACATACAATAGTAATTTCTACAAAATATAATAACAGTATAGCATATTCTATAGAATTTAATGTGTGAGAAACGTCATGCTATGTAATAAGGGTAGATAGAATAATATTTTGTAAAATTTAATACAGGTATTATACAAAGCGCCTACGGAAACGTAGGCTCTTTCTTTTGTTCGCTTAATTTTAAAGATAGGCTAAGATAAATATAAGATATATCTTAAAAGATTAAAGGGGAAGATCATCAGTTTTGATAATTAGCCCCTTAATATTCCTAATATTATAAAGATAATTGTATTTTTGAATTTGAAAGATATAACAACTGCATATAGATAAAATTCGAAATTCTCATGATAAATTCATAAAAGATATTGAAATTTATCGAAAAGTTGTGTAAAATGAAAGTATATTATTACCAAAGGCCTGTGTATTGTTATGGGCTGTTATTGGAGGGAATTATAATGAACAAAAAATTATTAGCTTTATTGGCAGTTGCTGCTGTAGGCGTATCCGTAGCTGGCGCAACTCCACAAACTCAATTCAACAAAGGCGAATTCCAAGTTGATCTTGGTGCAGCTCATTCTAAAGCAAAAACTGAACATTTCAATGCTGATGCAAAATGGAACTTTGATGGTGGTTTGACATACGCTTTGTCTGACAAAACTGCTGTTCAATATGCTTACCATGGTTTGAACGACAAATTGGGTGGTATTGGCTATAGCGACAAAATGCACGAAGTAAACTTGGTTCAATCCTTGAACAAAAATTTCGCTGTATATGGTGGTTATGCTCATATTTCTGGCGATGACTTCGCTAAAGCTAACAATATTGCACAAGCTGGTGTAATTGGTAAAGCTAACCTTGGCTCTAAAGTAGAAGTGTATGGTAAAGCTGGTGTAGGTACTAAGAAAACTTCCACTTGGGAAGCTGGTTTAGGCTACAAAGTGAACGAAGACTTGGATATCAACGCTGGTTACCGTTATATCAACACAAAACATGCAGATAATGAAAATATCTCCTTCCAAGGTCCTGTAGTTGGCTTGTCCTACCGCTTCGGTGGTCACAAAACAGTAGCTCCTGTAGCAACTCCAGCTCCAGCTCCTGTATACACTCCAGCTCCAGCTCCTGTAGTAGAAGCTCCTATGTACAAAACTCCTAAATTGGATTACTATGTAGAATCTATCTACTTCGATTCCGATCAAGATGTTGCTCGTGCAGACCAATATCCAAACTTGACAGCTGCTGTAAACGCTGCTCACCAATACTCTCAAGACCAAGTTAAATTGTTAGGTAATGCTGATACTGATGCTACTCCTCAATACAACGTTGGCTTGTCTGAACGCCGCGTACAATACGTAGCTCAATACTTGGTAAACAATGGTGTATCTGCTGATCGCTTAATTGGTATCGCTAATGGCGACACTAAACCAGTAGCAACTAACTCTACTGCAGCAGGTAAAGCTGAAAACCGTCGTGTAGACGTTTACATTCACCGCTAATCTTCAATCTAATTTAGATTAGACATATAATAAGTCCACCTTCTATCATGCTCTCGTGTTCATCGGGGGACCGAGCATGTGATAAGGTGGACTTTTGTGTTATACTAAACTTGCATACAATCGTAGGTCATACAATGTTCATTAAGTTTTGGTAATGTATGCATTGTGAGTATAGTAAAGTAGGTTATATATGAAACGATTTAAATATTACAAACCGCTTATAGGGGCCATTATATTGGCTGGCGTTATGATCATGATGGCGCTGCATATTAGCGATATAGCTAATGCTATTGATGCCATTATTACTGCCTTTGTTCCACTTATAGTAGGTGCTTGTATCGCATTTGTCCTCGATATTCTCGTTGTGCGTTATGAACGCTGGCTGTGGCCTAAGAGTAAAACTGGTTGGAAAGATAAAATTAGACGACCTTTAAGTCTTGTATTATCCTTTGTTACTATCAGTGCTATCGTGTATTTCATTGCTCGCATGGCGATTCCACAATTGATTCATTCCATGTCGATTATCGTAGCTTCTTCGCCGCAGTTGTATACCGATTTCCAAATATGGATGCAACACTTTACAGAAACCATTCCAATGGCTTCCAATCAAACTCTTATGGATACCTTGAGTGGTGAAAGTGTTGTTAAATATACTCGCGAGTGGGGCACAAAGGGTGGTACATACCTAGTTAATGCGATGGGGACAGCCTTATCTTGGACTTTGAATATAGGTTTAGGTTTAATCTTTGCCATTTATATGTTGCTCGATAAAGAGCGACTTATGATGCAAGGTAAACGAATCCTAAGAGCCTATGCATCTGATGAGTGGGTTAATCGTGTTAGTTATGTGACACGCGTAGCTGTTCAAACTTTTAGTAACTTCTTTGTAGGCCAGTTTATAGATGCCTTGATTTTAGGTATTATGGTGGGCATTTCATTGTGGGCCTTTAATATCGAATATGCTACTACGATTGCCTGTGTTATTGGTCTTACTGCATTAATTCCATTGCTAGGTATTTATGTAGGGGGCGTTATAGGCGCAGTTATCTTACTTACTGTTAGTCCTATGGATGCATTAATCTATGTGATTATTTTAGAGGTTCTTCATCAAATTGAAAGTAACTTTATTTATCCAAGGATTGTAGGTAATTCCGTTGGTTTACCTGGATTGTGGGTGTTTGCAGCCGTTATCGTAGGTGGTAGTTTAATGGGGGTCACTGGCATGTTGATTGGTGTACCTTTGGTGGCAACATGTTACAAATTGCTTATGACTGATGTAAACGATCGACTTGCATCGAATGAAGGTTTATAGTATATTGTCTAAATAATATATCTATTTATGTATGTTTTGTGTGCTGTTGCGTATAGCACGAAATTATAGTAATTCTAGTATACGAATGGCTTTTACCATAGGTGAAAGCATTGTATATAGTAGGAGGATATGTAATGAATAAAAAGTTGATTTCTATGGCATTAACTGGTGTATTGGCAGTTGGCGTATTGTCCGTTGCTACACCTAGTGTGGCAGATGCACGTAAAACAAAACCAGAAACAAGTACTGATATTTCTGTACAACGTGCACCAGGGGAATCCATGGTTATGACTATGAGTAAAATTGGTACTATTTTCCAAAACCGTTTTCCTAATGCAGCACTTCATTCTGTAGAGCTTAACTCTAATGATTTGAACTATGGTTACAAAGTAGTAGGCTATAGTAAATATCATCAATATAAGATGAAAATCGACGTTATCACTGGTAATACTTCTGATATGGATGAAGGTGGCAAACCTAAGAAAGTTATCGGTGAAATCTTTAATAAAGATAAAGTCATCGAAGCAGCTCAAGCTGAGCGCGTTGCAAAACAACAACTTGGTGCTGATGCAGTTGTAAAAGGCTGGAAGATTGAAGCTCATGAAGGCAAGATTCTATACTATATGACAATGCATCAAGATGGTAAAAAGACTGTAGTTACTGTAGATGCTGAAACAGGGGCTTATGTAGGTCAATCTAAATCTAGTAAATTACCTCCTGAACCAGATCAAGGTTTCGACGGTCGTAAAATAAATATTATTTGGGACAACACCATTGATATGGGTCGTTAATCTATTTAGCGATATTATAAATAAAGAGCTGAAGATACAATCTTCAGCTCTTTTATTTATGTAATGGTTATATATTTATTATTACCAACGATTTTCATAGTATACTTGTGTCCACATGATGACCTCTACAAGAGAAGGATGTGGACTCATAGTTTCGCCTACAGTGATAACGGACTTAGGATCCATAGCGCGAGTAATACCTTTTTCACGTACACGTTTAGTACGTTCAGATGCGATTTCTTCATTAATAGCAGTCAATGGAGTTACACCGCTGTTCATAAGATTTACGTAAGGTTGGAAGAGGATGGATGCTTGAGGGCCTGTTACGTGCATACCAAGAATGTGGTTAGTGTCTTTGTCTACTACGATTTTAACGAAACCATCATTTACATCGCCAGGATTAATACCCATAGCATAGCCTTTAGCAGTAGAGGAGTAGTAATTTTTACCTACACCTACATTATAGCCTGCTTTAATAGCTTCTGCTTCAGTAAGACCTACACTACCGATTTCAGGGTAGGAGAAGGTAACCTTTGGCAATGTATCATAGCGTGCCCAACGGAAATCTTCTTCGTTTTTAGCAAAGTATAGGTTGTGGGCGATAATATCAGCTTCATAGTTCGCACGATGACGGAATGCAGGTTCGCCGTTTACGTCGCCTAAGGCATAGATGCCATCAACAGATGTTTCAAGAAACTCGTTTGTTTTAATCCAGCCCTTTGGCCATGTTTCAATACCTGTGTTTTCGAGATGGAGCTCTTCTACAGCAGGACGAATGCCGGCTGCTACAAGGATTTCTTCTACCTTAGTTTCTGTAATTTCACCAGTGCTACGATCTTTAGTGACTACTACTTTAAGACCATCTTCTTGACGGATTTCAACAGTGTCTTGGTTTAAGATTACATTAATGCCACGAGCTCGGTAGTTTTGAAGAAGATGTTCGGACATCTCTTCGTCTTCTTTAGGTACAAGGCGCACATTATGTTGAATGATGGTAACTTCAGTACCAGCTGCATCAAATACGTGACCGAATTCTACGCCTATAGGGCCTGCACCGAGTACAGCAAGGGATTTGTACGGTTGTTTCGGGAACTTATCGCCAAATAAACTTTCACTAGAAAGGAAGCCTGCCTCTTTTAGACCAGGTACATTTGGTATATTACTATAACCACCAGTACCTAGAATAATTGTTGGAGCTGTGATTTTTACGATACCAGAGCCATCGTTAAGGTGGATGTTCATAACCTTATCGGACACAAAGCTTGCAGCACCGCGATATACATCTACGTTGTCATAAGCGTTATAGTAATCATAGATGCCTGCAGACTTGTCAATCATATGCCATGTACGTTTAGCTACAGTGTCCCAATCCATAGTTGCATCGCCAACATTGATGCCTATTTTTTTGAACTCTTCTACCTCTTGAATGGCATTAGCTGCTGTAACCATAACCTTCGTAGGAATACAACCGCGAGTTAGGCATGTACCACCGAATTTACCTTTTTCTATGATAGCTACTTTTTTACCTACTTTTATAGCAGCGTCAGCTACGATGGTTGCACCACCTGTACCCACTACAATAATATCGTATTGTTTCATGTTGATTCCTTTCTATTGCTATCTATTAATAGTTGTTATCATTAACTCTATTATAACAACTACATTGAAGAAAATCAATATAGTCATAAGTCATTTAAATAGACACTTAGGATCAATATAAACACTTAGGATTACAATAAATATCTATGTTGATTCTTATCGTGTGTCCTTTATATTATACACTGAATAGTAGTATGAGTAGTATAGTAAGATTGCTTTTAAATTAATACCATACATAAAAAAGACGGCCCCGAAGGACCGCCTTTAGATGTTAGTTCCAGTTTTCGTGATAGCCACGTTTTGCATAATCTGCAGTAGCAGTGAAGAGAATATCTGTACTGGAGTTAAGTGCTGTTTCAGTGGAGTCTTGTAAAACGCCAATGATGAAACCTACACCTACAACTTGCATTGCGATGTCATTGGAGATACCAAATAGAGAACAAGCAAGAGGAATTAGAAGTAGGGAACCACCAGCAACGCCAGAAGCACCACAAGCACCGATAGTAGCAATAACAGATAAGAGAATTGCTGTAGGGATATCTACAACGATTCCAAGTGTATGGGCAGCAGCTAATGTCATGATTGTAATTGTGATCGCTGCACCACCCATGTTGATTGTTGCACCCAATGGAATGGATACGGAATACATATCAGGGTTAAGTTTTAAACGTTTTGCTAAATCGAGGTTAACAGGGATGTTTGCAGCAGAGCTACGAGTAAAGAACGCATAGATTGCAGATTCACGTAAACATTTGAAAACCAATGGATACGGATTACGGCGAAGATATACAAAAGATAGAAGTGGGTTTACTATTAATGCTACGAAAATCATAGAACCAAGTAGTAATACGAGTAATTGGAAATAACCAATTAAAGCTTCAATACCGTTAGTAGCAATAGAGTCAGCTACGAGACCCATGATACCAAGAGGAGCAAAGCGGATAATCCAACCTACTACAGTTGTAATAGCTTGAGCGATAGACTCCATTACTTCCTTAGTATTCATTGGTGCATGGCGTAAAGCGCCACCAATGATAAGTGCCCAGCCTAAAATACCGATATAGTTAGCAGTCATCAAGGCTTTTACTGGATTATCAACAATATTTTTTAAAAGTGTTTTCATTACCTCTACGATACCTTGTGGTGGAGCTGCATCGGCTGCACTAGCTGCAAGGTGTAATGTAGTAGGGAACATAAAGCTTACGACTACAGCAAGTGCTGCGGAAAGGAATGTACCTAATAAATATAATGTGATTACAGATCCCATCCCTGTTTTTTGGCCAGAACGGTGTTTACTGATGGCTGCAATTACAAGAAAGAATACGAGGATTGGTGCAATCCCTTTTAAAGCACCAACAAAGAGAACGCCTAATAAAGCTAATTCATTTGCCACATCTGGCACGTATAGAGCTGTCAAAATACCAATAATCAAACCTATGATAATTTGTTGGATTAGACTGACTCTATTGATTGTTTTTACAAATCGATTCATAGTACACTCCAATACTTAATAAAAACTAATAAAAGACCATGGAAAAGATATCTTTTCGTCATGGACATATGTCATTATACAACGAACACAGGATGGTGGCAATAGATAATATCATAGTCGTTTATATATAGTTAAGTTAGATCTACTGTGATTGATAACGATGTTTATTTTGTAATATGTTAATTTTAATCGTAGTGAATATATGGTTTTAACTAAATATGTGCTTATTACATAATTACTATATATAGTATATATAATAGGGTTCTTTTGATAGGAGGCATAGTATGATATACTATGCGAGTAAAGAGTTTGAATATAGTTCTTGATTAGTGAAAGGACCATAATGAATACTAAAGAATTTAAAACGTATGCCGATAAAGAGCAATTTGTACAAGGTGTTTTTTCTAATATTGCAAAAAACTATGACTTAATGAATACAGTCTTAAGCTTTGGACAGGATTATTACTGGCGCAAATTCTCTGTAGAAGCAATGAATATCGGTCCTCACCAACGTGTGCTTGATGTAGCATGTGGTACTTGTGTGTTTACAAAGGAAGCGTTGCGTCAAGAGCCAACATTAAAGGTGGAGGCATTAGACTTTAATAGTGAAATGCTTGATCAAGGTCGTGTACGCATTGAAGATGCTGGTTTAATAGATCAAGTTAATCTTGTTCAAGGTGATGCGATGGCATTACCATATGCAGATAATACATTTGATGCTGCTATGAGCGGATTTGCAATGCGTAATGTGCCAGATATTAAACAAGTGCTATCTGAAATGCAACGCGTTGTAAAGCCAGGTGGGAAAGTAGTTGTGTTAGAACTCGCAAAGCCAAGCATGTTTGGTTTTAAACAGTTATATAATTTCTACTTCTCCTATATATTACCTATTATAGGTAAGTTAAGTAAGGATAATTCCTCTTATGCATGGTTGCCAGAATCCTTACGCAGATATCCTCATCAAAGCGAGATTCTTGAAATCTGGAAATCTTTAGGATATGAAAATGCCACCTATCATGAATTGACAGGCGGCATTGTAGCGGTCCACGAAGGTGTGGTACCAGAAAATTCTATTGTAAATAATAAGTAATATTAGCGTCTTGAGAAACTACTAATGATCCTTTTTCAACAGGAGTAGCAGTTTCGAGAGACGCTTTTAACATTACGGCGTTACGATAGGAACCAGAGTCCATAGAGCTTGTTTGTGGTGTGCTAATAGAAACAGTTTTTACAGGGCCTAAAGTACGACCAAGGGCTGCAGCAATAACCTCAGCTTTATGACGACCGTCTTGAATTGCTTCGGTAGTTAAAGAATCAGACAGTTGTTGAGATACATCATTTTGGAATGAAAGGTTATTGATATCGTTGGCACCAGCGCTAACAGCAGCGTCAACAGCCTTTCCTACATTATCAAGATTGTTGATTTTTACAGTTACACGATTTGCTACACTATAACCAGTGTTGATTCGTTTGCCATCTTGATAATCACTTGTAGGGTTAATAGAAATATTAGATGTGTAAATATCTTTTTTGTCGATACCTAAATGACCTAACTTGCTGATTAAATCACTCATGATGCGATCGTTATTGGATTTTGCAGCATTGATATTAGTGTTTTCACTAGTAATACCAAGTGTTAAAATCGCATAGTTAGGTGCTACAGAACGAGAGGCTTCGCCTGTAATTTGAATTTCTGAGGTATCAAATGTACCTTGTGGTGCAGCAAAGGCTACAGTGGCCATAGTTGCACATACTGCAGCAATAGCAACTGTTTTGGATAATAAACGTTTGGATAATTTCATACTCAATCTCCTTACACATTATTATAGTATTAATAATATCTACCATAATAAAAGACTAAATTGAAATATAGAGCTCATTTAAAATTAAAATATAGTGCTAAATAGTATATAACTATATAGCTGCATAAGTGAAAGAGTCTATATTACAGCTACATTATACAAAATAGATTGCATAAAATCAATCTTTAGTTTTTAGGTTGGAAAATGAATGTGCAATGAAAGTTGTGTGAAGTTGAGAATTGGGGGTTGCCATTATTTTTTGGTTATACTATAATATCCATACAGTCGTTCGAACGACTGTTTCTTAATGAGTGTAGAAATACACTTTGAAGTTCGAAAGAACTTCAAAAAAGATTATAAAATGTGTTGACATGAAAGTGCTCACATGTTATTATAATCAAGTCGTCAGATGGCGCTTCGCTGAAGCGTGAAACTGATAACAGATCTTTGAAAACTGAACAATGATAGGTAATCAATCAATATGATTGAACATATGCCAGAGTGCGGGTTTTGACAAAGTCAAAACCAACCATAATTCAAAGTTACTTAAATGTAACGACAACAAATAATGAGCTATTCAAATAGCTTCAAGATATCTTGGAGAGTTTGATCCTGGCTCAGGACGAACGCTGGCGGCGTGCTTAACACATGCAA
>ERZ773024.218-NODE-218-length-21731-cov-3.753322_pt1 | contig 21731 bp, 16 predicted proteins | sample MGYA00511667_ERZ773024 | MGnify/ENA primary metagenome ERZ773024 (study PRJEB29015, sample SAMEA2738117) | human oral metagenome | biome: human oral; feature: human-associated habitat; material: saliva | place: China | collected 2258 ... | reverse complement strand
GGGCAGTCCGCGCTGGATTGACGCCGGTCCGCTCAAGGCCCGGGTCGAAGACCTGGAGGCCGAGGGGCAGACCTGCGTGCTCGTCACCGTCGACGGCTTCCTGGCCGGGGCGATCGGCGTCCGCGACGAGCTGCGCCCCGAGGTCCCCGAGGTCGTGCGGACCCTGCGCGACCAGGGCGTCGAGGTGAGCATGCTCACCGGCGACAACTCCCGCACCGCTGCTGCGCTGGCGAAGCTGGCCGGGATCGGCGACGTGCACGCCGAGCTGCGTCCCGAGGACAAGGCTCGTATCGTCGCCGGGTTCTCGGAGACGTCGCCGACCGCGATGATCGGCGATGGCATCAACGACGCGCCCGCCCTGGCCGGGGCGACCGTGGGTATCGCGATGGGCGCGACCGGCTCCGACGCCGCGATCGAGTCTGCCGACGTCGCCTTCACCGGGCGCGACCTCGACCTGATCCCGCAGGCGCTGCGGCATGCCCGCCGCGGCCGGGCGATCATGAACCAGAACATCGTGCTGTCCCTGGCGATCATCGCCGTGCTGCCGCCGCTGGCCATCACCGGCGTGCTCGGCCTGGCCGCGGTCGTCCTCGTCCACGAGGTCGCCGAGGTCGTCGTTATCGCCAACGGGCTGCGCGCAGCGCGTGCCCACAAACGATAGGGGTGGCATCGAACGTCATAACTCAGACATTTGCTAGCGCATATCGATAACGCCAGTACCCACTTCGATATGTGCCGTCCGTGCTGCAACCGCAGAAAGAAGCGGTATAGGCGAAGCCCCCTGGGGCGCAAAGTGATGAACCCTGAAGTAGGCCCCATTCACTCTCAGATCATCAGCAGCAACAGATAACTCGATTGCCTGATGAAGGGCATCGCGGCCGCTCAGTCCGTGCCTTCCGTCCCGTGCATAATGTCCAAAGCTCAGGAAACCGAAGGCCTTCAATACTTACACCTGAGATTCGAGCCAGTGCTGCGCATCAAGAGCAGCGCGGCAACCGGAACCCGCAGCAGTAATTGCCTGGCGATAGGTGTGATCAACAGCGTCGCCACAGGCGAAGACACCCGGAAGGTTCGTTGCGGTACCCGGGTCATTGACCAGGATGTAACCGGCCTCGTCCAAAGCAACCTGACCGGAAACTACGGCGGTGCGGGGAAGGTGACCGATGGCAACGAAAACACCATCGGCATCAAGAACGCGAGTCGAATCATCAACGGTGGAACGCAAGCGAACACCGGTGACAGCCGAATCGCCCAGAACCTCTTCGACAACGGAGTTCCACGCGAATTCGATCTTCTCATTGGCCAGCGCGCGATCGGCCATCGCCTTAGACGCACGCAGCTGATCGCGGCGGTGAACGACAGTGACCTTCGAAGCGAACTTCGTCAAGAAGGTTGCCTCTTCCATTGCGGAGTCACCGCCACCGACAACGATGACGTGCTTATCGCGGAAGAAGAAACCGTCGCAAGTCGCACAGAAAGAAACACCTCGACCGGAGAACTCTTCTTCGCCGGGAACGTTCATATGACGGTACTCGGAACCGGTTGCCAAGATGACGCTGCGAGCCAAGAGGGTTTCATCCTCAAGGGTGATCTTCTTGATATCGCCTTCGAGCTCCAGCGTGTAGGCATCCTCGTAGCGAATATCAGCACCGAACTTTTCGGCCTGCTGACGCATATTGTCCATCAGCTCCGGGCCAAGGACACCCTCGGGGAAACCGGGGAAGTTCTCAACTTCAGTCGTGTTCATCAGGGCGCCACCGGCAGCCAGGGCGCCGGCAACGACAACAGGCTTGAATCCAGCGCGCGCAGTGTAAATAGCCGCAGTGTATCCCGCAGGACCGGAGCCGACGATGACGACGTCGTGGATAGTTTCAGACATGATGTCTCCTTTTGAGCAGGTAACGGTTACTTCACTGACAATTCGCTGACCCACGCCCAGGCGCGGCCATCTTGCGATGTTGGCATCTTACGGAAGGTGATGCTGATCGCTTCAGTTTCCACGGGATGTGCCAGCTTGATGTCCGTCTTGGGAGAGAACGTCGTCGTAGCGATTTCTGTTCCCTCTCGAGGCGTATTGGGATTTACAGCACGTACCACGCCTTCACCACCGGTAGTCGACGGATCCATATCCAAGGTGATCTCAGAGACCGTTGCCTTCTTCTCGAGCTTCACCAAGATGGTGACCGCGGTCTGGTCCAGGAACTGGTTGTAATCGAAGTAGCGCGAGTGCCAATTCGTCTTTGCGTCGCCGTCAATCATATTGACAGCCATTTCTTCGTGGTCACCCTTATCGTTTTGCCAGGACAACACGGAAACGCTGGAAATGACGGGCTTCTCCGTCGCTGCCTGAGTGGCTTCCTGGGTGGGCTGCCCCGATGCTGAGGCGGATGCCGACGCCGATGAGCTTGGCTTAGTGACCGAGCTGCTGATATCGCTGTGCTTGACCGGGCTGAGGGCGGTTGCACCCGCCCAGATCGTAGCGATCACAGTCAGAACTGCGGCAAAGATAATCGTGGGTCGCGTGGGGTCAATTCCCTTTTCGCCCCCATTTCCCGAGGCCGAAGAGCGTGAGTGTTCATCGTGGCCGTGAGCATCGCCGGAGTTTCCACGGCCACCGCCGGAGCCTCCGTTACTGCCTCCGCCGGCCTCGGAATGACCGTGACCGGAGGAGCGAGTCGGGGTGGCAGCCGCGCCAGAGCCCGCAACGGATGCTGCAGCCCCTCCGACAACCGCGCCCTCGGCAAAACCGTGGGGAAGCGGAGCGGGGATGCGAGAAGTCGATTCCTGATGCTGAGCCTTAGCGGCGGCCGTCTCAGCCGAGGCCTCGGCAGCTGCGGCACCCAAGGGGATACCGGCGGGCGCAGTTGCGTCGACGTCGTACATGCGCGCGGTTGCGGGCAAGGTTGGGACGATGGGGTGTTCGGGCTTTGCTTGGCTCATCTGGACGCTCCCTTGGGAACCGCGATTGCTGTGAGGAAGGGTTGGGACATTCGCAGGTGTGTCCTGCTGGGGTGAATGAGACGATGCCGCTGGGTGGCCCTCGCCGTCGGGATGAACAACATCATCGAAGGTCGGCACCGAAAGGTCAACAGAAAGGGGAACCCAATGTGGCGTTCCTTCACGGGGAGTGTGCTGATCCTCGGTAGCCATGGTTTCCTCCTGAGGGGACGGTGCCACACCATTATGAACGCTTTGTGGTTCACGTGTAGGTTGCGCGGCCGAAAGCAGGTCACATACCGCGATCGGAAGGTGTAAACGCTTGAGCAGGGGACGAATACTGGTTGAAGATTCTTGAGGATTGATCAGACGCATTGCGATCATGTACACGACGGTCACGATGATGGCCACCACGCCGAACTTCACACCCGAAAGCAGCCAGCGCAGGATCTTCGAGGACAGGGTCGTGTAGATTCCCATGAGCCAAAGAGCGCCAAAACCGATACCGCCGGCGATGATCGCACACCCGACATAGGTGAGGTAGGAGCGCGTGATTTCTGAGGAATTTACGTAGCTGTTGCGCTGTCCGACCCAGCGCATGGCAATCAAACCCTGAACGATTCGGCAGACCGTTTCGCCAAGAGCCGCGCCGATCACCCACCAGCGCACGCCGGTTGCGAAGTAGATCGACCAACCGACAATGATCTGCAAGATCGTCGGAACAATGCCCATGAGGAAGACGGGCTTGGCGTCCTCGTAGGCGAAGAAGACGCGCTGGCTCATTAGAACAATGCCCGTGGAAGCCACACCGGGCATGAGGGAGACCAGGATCAGCGCGTAGGAAGAAATCAGTTCGGGGCGGGCGGTGTTCGTGACAACCAGCTGCATCATGGGAGCAGCGCCCGCCATGAAGATCGCGGCGGCAAGTACCGTCAGTGAGGTAATTAGGCGAATGCCTGTGTGGTAGTGCTCGGCGACTTCTTCGTCATTGTCGTCGGCAACCGCGTAGTTCAATCGCGTAAAGATTGCGGTTGCAAGAGAAACAGTGATGACCGACTGCGGCAGCATGAAGATCAAGAAGGCTGCCGAATACCCCGCTAGGCCAGCGATGGGCATGGGGTTCTGGTTCAGGTAGTTATCCGCAATTGAAGCGATCGCGTTCGTCGAAAGAACACCAACCTGAGACACACCCAAGGTTGCGAAAGTCCAACCCGCAACCTTAGAGGCGGAGCCAAAAGACGTTCCACGGAAGTGAAAATCAGGCTTGAAGGAAACTCCCGCACGCCGCATGGGAATGAAGAGCACCAGAGCCTGGCAGACCACGCCCAAAGTGGTTGTGATCGACAGCAGCCAGAACTGAGGGGATGTGAAGTCAGAAATTGCGAAATCTTCGTGGGCGCCCCACAGAATGAGGAAAGCTACCAGACCCGCGATTGCAATGATGTTGTTGAGCACCGGCGCCCACATGTAGGGACCGAAGACACCGCGGGCATTGAGCAGCTCGCCCAAGAGGTTGTACAGGCCGTAGAAGAAAATCTGCGGGAGACACAAGAATGCGAAAGCAACGGCAAGTGAGCGAATGTCTTGGCTGTATCCGGGTGCCATGATGACGATGAGTACCGGTGCCAAGAGAGTTGAAACGAAGGCGACTAGGAACAGAATCGTTCCGGCCAGAGTAATCAGTCGGTTGATGTAGACCTGACCCTCGTCGCGTTTGAGTGCGCGCACGATCTGGGGAACCAGGACCGCATCGAAAACGCCCGATGCCAGCAGGTTGAAGATTGTGTTGGGAAGAGTATTAGCCGTTTGGAAAGCCGCGGAGACCGCGCCACCGGCAGAACCCAGGGCCGCCAAGAGCATAGCGGCTTTAATGAAGCCAAGGACTCGGGAAACCATTGTTCCCGAGGCCATCAGTACGCTGGCTCGAAGAAGTGAGCCGTTGCGGGCCTGGCTTTCACTCATTCTGATCCTCTACATCTGGTTTGGGTGAATCCGAGCTTTCCGGATGATCCGGGTGGCGCGGGGGACGTCCTGCTTGGACAAAACCTCCGCTTGAAAGTGGAACGTTCACTGTGCCCTTTTCGACGCCGCCCATACCGGGAAGATGCGAAGACTCTTCGGTCTGCGAGGACTTCAAACGACGTCGAATGGTCCGAATGATGCCGCCAAGGAAAGCGATTCCTACAATGACGGTCATGACCGCAGTGGCTGCGTCTTCCCATCCCGCGCGCATTCGCACCAGGACTTTCTGGGAATCATCAAGAACAGCTCCGCTGGGCGTTGACACCTTATAGGTCACGCGAATATCACCCGAACCAATTGCCGTGACTGGCACATCCACATTCGAGGAGGAATTCGCGGGGATCGTTGCCGTTCCCGTACTGGTTACGCGCAGGCGGGGGTCACTGGGAAGCAAAGTCACTTCGACATTGACTGGCCAGGGAAGTGAGTTACGTACGCGCACGGGGAAATTCGCGCTCTTGTTAATCAGATTGACGGCGTTCGAGGATTCAACTGAGACGGAGGACCTGAATGTATCAAGTGCCTGCGTATTTGCAGTGATCGTCTGACTTTGCTGGTCACCCGCATCCGCTTGGAGCGCACTGGCTACGGTTGAATTCAATTGAAGACGCGCGGCATCAACATTCTCTGTGGCATCGGCCAAGGGAAGAGCGTTTGAATATGCTGCGCTCAGTCCTGCCGTTTGCGAGCGCAGTGAGTCAGAAAAATGCGCATCCTCAACGGGGTTACGGTCAATATCGGTGGCCTCGGAATCCGTCAGTTCACTGAAACTGGTCCCCTTAACCCAGCGGTTATCAAGGATCGCGCGAACACGCTCAATGCGATTCTCATCCAGCGAGGACCCGCGCTGAAGCGGAACAAATAGGGTGCGCGAGAAGTTTGGGCGCTCGCGGGTGATCATCGCGGTCAAAGCTGTCAGGAATTGCTGAGTATCCAGCTCATCATCAACGCTTTGCGCATCCCACGACAAGAGCTCACTCAGGTTGTCGATTGAGGCAAGAGCAGTGACCGTATCCCCAGACTGAGCAGAGTCACCCGTGTGGGTCTGGCCGTCGGATGAGAGCTTGACCTTGGCCATAGAGGTGAAGTTCTGCTCTGAGCTTGGTGCTAGTTGCCCGGGAGGGGCAATCACAGTCGAGGCGTATTTGCTGTTGAGCGCTTGAGTACCCCAGCTTTGCGAGGCAGGCCAGGAAACATTTGAGATCAGTGTTGGCCCGAAGTTGTCGTTAGCTGACGAGGCCGAGCTTGAGTCCGACGATGGAGTGGCGCTAGGTGATTGCGAACTTTCGCTTGAGGGAGTTGCGCTTGAGGAAGAAGAAGCAGAGCTCGTGGGAGAAGTAGACGCATTTGAACGCGAGGAAGGCAGGAGAGCCTTGACCTTGCTGACGGAGGTTGGAACCGAGGCGCGCGATGAGGTCAGGTAGTCCATGACCGTGTCATTGTTGAGCGTGGTTGCCAAGGAGAGGTCTGCGTCGTGGCTGGGCAGAGCAACCAATTCTTTCGTGCGCTCGAAGAAGGTTTGGATAAAGGCCGCGCGAGTATTGCGATCTGCCGTGATCTCGGCCTCGGAACGCACAGTCGGCGAGGAAGAGGTACTGGGGGAAGGGGAGGTGGAGGCCTCGGAAGAAGAGGAAGTCGAAGGAGAAGCAGGTGAGGAGGAGACGGAGGGGAATGGGCGAGTTGAACTTTGGTCTTCGGGGACCATGAGCTCGCGGACCAAAGTATCTGAATCGGTCGCGAAGGTAACACCGGTCATCGATGCCGCGGACAGGATCGAATAGGAGTCGGTGGGAGTTTGCGGCGTTGATTCGGTCCATGGGAGCAGGACATTTGCGCGAGTGGGTTCAAGGGAATAACCCGAATCCCACACGAGGATTGAGCGATCAGAGCCGCGAGTTTCATCACCTTCAACAACGATGGTGATTCCACGCGGTCCCCACTCGAAATCTGATCCGAAGGGAAGGGATTCAAAGGGGATTGTGATGTGGAAGGTTTGCTCGGAGTGAGGAGCAATCGTTGCCTCAAGGGTCCCCGCGTGAACGCGCCGACCCTGCCAGCTCTGGCCTGAAAGGTATGAGGAAAGCTCCGGTGCGGTCACGGGTGAATAGGTCTGGACGTAGGCATCTAGCGATGGGTTCGTGACGGGCTTATCTGACAGGTTTCGGACCACACCCGATACCTGCAGGTTGTGCTGCGAGGTAATGACCCGTGGCTCCAGCTTATTGATTCGTACGTCAATTCCCGAGGCCTGACCCGCATCTCCCAATATCTGCGGTCGCGTTGTTGATTGGGGCGCGAGCCCAGAGAGCGAGGCGGAGCGCGCAGAAGCTGAGGCCTGTGCTCTTTGGGTTCCCTGAACGTGCGTGGGCAGCTCTTGAGCGCTCGCGGGGGTGGCCCCTAGGAGCAGTGCGCTCAGAGGCAAAAGAGTCAGTGCGTATCGAGCTGCTGGCGGCTTGATCATGATGCATCCCGGTAGAGCAAGTCCAAAGCGATACCGACAATGCGCCTTTCATTGGGATAGGCCAGCTCCTGGGTGAGGTCGCGCAGGGGAACCCACGCGGCGTCTTCGGCCTCGTGATCGGGGTCGCCCTCGACGGTGATGGAGCCTGAGATATAGCCCATTAAGTAGTGGTGAACGACCTTGTGAATCCGTCGATCTGCACCTGAGAACCAGTAGTCGATCGACGCCAGGTGGCGAATAATTCGCCCGTGGATTCCGGTCTCTTCGGCGACTTCGCGCAGAGCCGCTTCCTCGGGAGACTCACGGCCTTCAAGATGTCCCTTTGGGAGGCACCATTCGATCTTCCCCGACCGATTACGGCGAGCAATGATTGCCGCATAGGGCTGACCATCGCGAACATCGACAACGATGCCGCCCGCGGAGGTTTCGGAAGAAACGGGAAGGAAATGGGGTGTCGGTTGGACCGTGCGCAAAGAAGGATTGCGACGCGGAGGTCGGGGCACTCCGGGTCGTAAGGCTTCAGAAGGCACAGTCATACCTCCACTTTAGGCGGGATTGGGGCTCTTGGTCAGGTCGCACCATCGGTCAAGTGGGAATTACCGCAATTTTCGTGTGTCAGAAGGTCAATTGGTGCGACCTTCGGCGCATGTCAACCGAAGACAAGGCCGTGGTGCGGATGCATCAAAGATGCGGAAATCATGGCATGCTGGAGGGGATGAGTACACAACTTTCGCGAACGATGGGTCAATCCCGCTCACACGCCCCCCTTCCCAGCGGTCTAGGCGAGGGCGATCTGGGTCTATTAATGGCTCAGGCACAGCAGGCTTTTTCCCACCTTCCCAAGGAAATCCTCGAGCTCGGTGAAATTTTCGCCGAAGCTGGAGAGGAAATCAGCCTGGTCGGTGGACCGGTTCGCGATGCCTTCTTGGGACTCACTCCCCACGATTTTGATTGCACAACTTCTGCGCGTCCGGAGAAAACTGAGAAACTACTGGCGCAGTGGGGGAATGCAACCTGGGATATTGGCCGCGAGTTCGGGACCATTGGTGGTCGCCGCGGAAAGCTGGTCGTTGAAGTCACGACCTATCGCACGGATTCGTATGAGGTCGGTTCGCGCAAGCCCGAGGTCGAGTATGGCGAAACTCTGGAAGGCGATCTGACGCGGCGTGATTTCACCGTCAATGCGATGGCTATGCGATTGCCTCAGATGGCTCTGGTTGATCCCCACGATGGCCTTGGCGATTTAGCTTCGGGGCGTCTACGCACCCCCGTTAGTGCTCTGCAGTCCTTTGATGATGATCCGCTGCGGATCATGCGTGCGGCTCGCTTCAGCGCTCAGCTGGGTATTGATGTTGATGAAGACGTTATGAACGCCATGGAGTCAATGGCCGGACGTCTTGAGATCGTTTCCGCTGAACGTATCCGCGCGGAACTTGAACGACTCGTTATTTCGCCGTGGCCCAGGCGCGGTTTGGAATTGATGGTCCACACCGGGGTTGCAGATATCGTTCTGCCTGAATTGTCTGCTTTGGTATCGACCGTTGACGAGCACCATCGTCACAAGGATGTTTACCAACATACGCTGACCGTTTTGGATCAAGCGATCGATTTGGAAACGGATGCCGATGGCCCTGTTCCCGGTCCAGATTTCATTTTGCGTTTCGCGGCACTCATGCACGACGTGGGCAAGCCGGCCACGCGTCGCTTTGAATCCAATGGCACGGTGTCATTCCACCACCATGAATTAGTGGGAGCGAAGCTCACTCGTAAGCGGATGAAGGCCCTGCGTTTTGATAAGGCAACGATTGATGCCGTTTCAGAACTGGTTGCCCTGCACCTGCGTTTCCATGGCTACGGGGAAGCGAAATGGACGGATTCAGCAGTTCGCCGTTACGTTGCCGATGCGGGAGAGCTTCTTGAGCGCCTGCATCGCCTGACGCGTGCTGATTGCACAACGCGTAATAAGCGCAAGGCAGCCTATCTGTCTGCTGCCTATGACGACCTGGAAGAGCGTATTGCTGCTCTTCGCGCCCAAGAAGAACTCGACGCTATTCGCCCCGATCTCGATGGCGATCAGATCATGGAAATTCTTGGTCTGCGTCCTTCGAAGGCCGTGAAGATGGCCCGCGATTATCTTCTGGATCTTCGAATGGAACAGGGGCCTTTGGGCGAAGAAGCGGCGCGCGAAGCACTCCTTGCGTGGTGGGCATCGGATGAAGTTCGAGAGATCGCCGCGGAGTATCAAGCGCAGCAGGAACGCTGGGAAGCAAAGGCCGCCGAAAAGAAGGCGCGCAAGCGTCGTTCTGCCAGCGAAAACTAAGCCGATCCGGAGCTTGCTTTAGGCAATATGCATGCTTTCTGCGTAGGCTAGTCACGATCACCTATGCTGAAAGGCTGGTTTTTCGTGGCACCTTCTAACGCAAACGACGACCGCGGACGTCGACCTCTTCCCTCGCGGGCCGAGGCCACTCGACGTCGGCTCGCAGAGCAGGCCCGTCGCGATGGAGAGGGAACGATTCCTAAGACTTCCGCATCCTCGACACCCTCCGCACCCAAGCGGACTTCCGCAGCTGCACGGGTCTCAGGCGGGGCCTCGGCGCGCACAGGAAGCAGCAGCGAGGGGCGACGCACAAGCACCCAAGGTGCTAGCTCCTCGTCAGCAAGTAGTGCGCGTAAGCGTCCAACTCGCCCCCAAAGCGATCGCGAGGCCTCGGCAGCAGCAAGCCGCGCGCGTGCAAAGAAGGGCCCAGCTAAGGGCGGTAAGGCAAATAAGGGGAAGAAGAAGCGGAGTCTGGGCGCACGTATCGGCCGCGGAATCCTCTTTACTTTCCTTGGGCTGATCATCGCGGGGCTGGGGACCTTCTTGGTTGCCTATGCCGCGTTGACGGTTCCCCAGGCTGATCAGGTTGCGCTCGCGCAGACCACAACTGTCTACTACTCCGATGGCACCACCGAAATGGGCCGGATGTCGCAGGTCAATAGGAAGATCATTGATTCATCGACCCTTCCAGACTATGTTGCGCATGCCGTTGTTGCCTCGGAAGACCGGACTTTCTACACGAACTCCGGCGTTGATCTTAAAGGTATTGGACGCGCACTGGTCAACAATATTAGGGGTGGGGCGCGCCAGGGCGCATCGACCCTGACCCAGCAATATGTTGAGCGCTACTACGTTGGGGAAACAACCGGTTATGTGGGTAAGGCCAAGGAGGCAATTCTTGCCCTCAAGATCAACCGCGAACAGTCCAAAGACCAGATCATCGGTAACTACCTCAACACTATTTACTTCGGGCGTGGAGCCTACGGAATTGAGGCCGCATCCCAGGCTTACTTCGGTCACGAGGCAAAAGATCTCACCCTTTCCGAGGCCGCAATGATTGCCGGAATCATTCCCGCTCCTTCCGCGTGGGACCCGGCAGTTGATGAAGAGAAAGCGCGCTCGCGGTGGACTCGTGTCATCAATCTGATGGTCGAAGACGGCTGGATTTCTCAGGCCGATGCGAACGCAGCTGAATTCCCCAAGACCATTGATCCCGATACTTTGGGCGGGCCGACAATGGAAGGCCCGACCGGTTATCTTATGGAGCAGATCCGTACGGAACTCGCCCAAGAGGGTGGTTTCACTGCCGATCAGCTGGCAACCGGTGGATACCGAATCATTTCCACAATTGATAAGGAAAAGCAGGATCAGGCGGTTGAGGCTGCCGAGTACATGTACACGGTGCGTGGGTGGAATGAAGACTCCATGCACGTGGCTTTGACGTCACTCGATCCGGCTACCGGTGAAATCGTTGCCGAATACGGCGGCAAGGACTACCTCAAGCGCCAGCAAAATGGTGCGACGCAGGACATCATGGCTGCCGGTTCGACCTTTAAGCCCTTCGCCTTGATTGCTCATGCCGAACAGGGCGGGTCGATCTACGACACCTACGACGGTTCCTCGCCGAAGACCTTCAGTGGATTGGCGCGTCCGGTGAGCAATGATTCGGGTGTGTCCTGGGGGCGACAGAACCTGGTGAATGCAACGAAGAATTCGATTAACACGGTTTTCGTTGGACTCAACCAGGAAGTTGGATCCGCGACGACCAAGCAGGTTGCTGTTGAGCTGGGCATCCCCGAAGACACCAATGGCTTGGATGACTCCCTGCTCAATGTTCTGGGCTTCGCGGCTCCTCACAATATCGATCTGGCTCACGCTTATTCGACCATCGCTTCTGGCGGCCAGCGAACCACCCCGCACATCGTCCGCGAGGTGCAAAACTCTGATGGTTCGAAGGTCTTCCAGACCACCGTGAACCCGAAGCAGGTTTTCGATACGAAGACCATGTCAACGGTCCTTCCTGCGCTGCAGTCCGTGACCGCTTCGGGTGGTACAGCCGAGGCCGCTGCAGTTCTCAAGCAGGATAGCGGCGGAAAGACAGGTACCTCGGAAGAGCAGAAGACCGCACAGTTCGTTGGTTTTACCCCGAGCTTGGTCACTGCCGTTAGCATGTACCAGCTCGATGAGAATGGTAGCCCCGTGTCGCTGACAAATATTGGCGGTTTGGGCCAATTCCACGGCGGTGACTGGCCGGTAACCGTGTGGGTGCGCTACATGAAGGCGGCGACCGCAAACGATACGAAGCTTCATTTCGACTGGTATAAGCGTCAAACCGCTACTCCGGTGAATCCTGCTCCGGTTGCGACGACCACCCCCACTCCGACTGAGGAAACACCAACACCAACTCCCGAGGCGACCCAGGAAACTCCCGGCGCTGAGGTTCAGCCAACCGTTACTCCTTCTGCCCAAAACAACGGCGGCAATGGCGGCAACGGTGGCGGCTCTAACGGCGGGGGCTCAAATGGTGGTGGCGGACGCCCCGGTGGCGGTGGCGGTCCGGAGTAAAGCCTATTCGGGTATAACAAAAGCCGGGGCAATCCCTTTCGGGACGCCCCGGCTTTTGTATAAGCCTTGTCAGACTGTCACTTCACGGCCAGAACGCGAACCTTAAGGTTTGCGCGAACATCGGCGTGGAGGTTGACCGTCACGGTGTGGTCACCGGTGGTCTTGATCGGGTCGGTGATGATCACGCGACGACGATCGATGGTCTGGTTCAGCTGTTCCTTCACTGCGTCAGCGATCTGAGCGGCAGAGACGGAACCGAAGAGGCGTCCGTGTGCACCGACCTTGCTGTTCACGGTCACAACCGCGGCTTGCAGGGCGTCGCGCACGAGGCGTGCATCGTCGACGGAAGCGATCTCACGACGGCGGCGAGCTGCTGCCATCTGATCGATCTGTGCCTGTGCACCCTTGGTCCACTTGGTGGCGAAGCCACGGGGAACCAGGTAGTTACGGGCGTATCCAGACTTGACCTCGACGACATCGCCTGCGGAACCGAGACGTTCCACATCGTGGGTGAGGATGAGCTTGGTAGTTGCCATTTTTCAGTCCTTCCCTTCGAATCAGCGGCCGGTAGAGGTGTAGGGCAGCAGGGCCATCTCACGCGCATTCTTGATGGCGCGAGCAATGCGACGCTGCTCCTGGACGGAGACACCGGTGACGCGGCGAGCGCGGATCTTGCCACGGTCCGAGATGAACTTACGCAGCAGAGCGGTGTCCTTGTAGTCGATCGATTCGATCTTGGCCGACTTCAGCGGGTTGGCCTTCTTCTTAATGGGCTTATTGCGAAGTTGAGGCTTCGCCATGATGTTCTCCTTGATGATCTGAGCGAGTGAACGCTCCCAAGCATGTGTTCAGCGTGTGTCAGCGTGTTGCTGACGAAGCGCTATTTAGAAGGGCGGATCTTCGGCGAAAGAGGTCGCAGCACCGGAATCGGATGTGCGCCACGGATCGTCTTGAGAGCCGCCGGCGGGTGCGCCATAGCTGGCCTGGCCCTGTGAGTAACCACCTTGGTTTCCGTAGCCCTGCTGCTGTCCGTAGCCGCCACCCTGGGAGTAGCCTCCCTGGGGTGCTCCGCCTTGCGAGGCCGGGCCGCCCGTGCGGGTGACCTGTGCCTTTGCGCGGCGCAGTGAGGGGCCGACCTCGTCGACTTGAAGTTCGACGACGGTACGACGTTCGCCCTCGCGGGTTTCGAAAGAGCGCTGCACGAGGCGACCGGTGACAATGACGCGCATTCCCTTACGCAGGGATTCGCCGACATTTTCAGCCATTTCGCGCCAAACAGAGCAGCGCATGAACAGGGTTTCCCCGTCCTTCCATTCGCCGCTTTGACGGTCGAAGGAACGCGGGGTAGATGCCACCGTGAAGTCGGCGACGGGTGCTCCGCTCTGCGTCCAACGCAGTTCCGGATCATTGGTCAAATTGCCAATGATCGTAATGACGGTTTCTCCAGCCATTGGATCTCCTTGGTGGGCTGTATGAGGTGATTGCTCAGGCGAGCAAAGGTCAGTGGGCGTCCGGACGCAGGAGCTTCGTGCGCAGGATGGACTCGTTCAGAGTCATCAAGCGGTTGATTTCCAGCGCAATTTCGGGGGTGGTCGTCATGTTGATGACGACGTAGATGCCCTCGGAACGCTTGAGAATGTCGTAGGCAAGACGACGCTTGCCCCAGATGTCGACCTTTTCGACGGAGCCGCCGTTAGCGGTGACCTGCTCGAGGTACTTCTCCATCTGCGGGGCGACGGTGCGCTCGTCGATCGAAGGATCGAGGATCACCATCAGTTCGTATTCACGCACGTTGATACCCACCTCCTGTGGTCTTCGCGGTCACGGTATTTCCGTGACAGGAGGGTCATGCGTTGCAATTACCGGAGTTTCACCGGCTTTTGCACATGGACACATGGGTGTCCATGGGACTCATTTCTCACCCGGGTGGGTAGAAACAGTCCAGCGTCAAAGTCTAGCGTTTTTTCAGTTTTCTGTCACTACCTGTCACCTAGTTCAAAGCGTGATTTATTCGGCGCTTTGGGCACCGGCCTCGTGGCGAGGAATCAGCGCGTGTTTGGGCGAGAACCAGGTGATCCACGAATTGGTCAACGCGCGCGTGAGCATGTACAAACCGGTGACCAAACCGATGAGGACTGCAACTGCCTGAGTTTCTGTAAGGGCGGGGCGCGCAACCGAGAAAAGCCACAGTGCGGGAAGCAGAATCGCGAGGTTGAGGAATGCAGCTTTTGCCAGGGATGCCCCGCGTCCGGCTCCAATCAGGACACCATCGAGCAAGAATGCGTGAGATTGAGCGGGGAAGAAGACTGCGTTGACGATCACCGCGGGGATCGCCATGTTTCGCACCACGGCCTCGGAAACGAAGAAGGAAGGGATCCAGGGGGAGAGGGCCGCGGTTAGGGCGCCAATGATGACCCCCGCAAAAATTCCCCACCACGAGAGGGTGCGAAGAAGAGTGCGCAGCTGCGAGCGATCGCCCGAACCGATAGCGAAACCGACCAGGGTTTGCGAGGCGATCGCAAGGGAATCGAGAAGGAAGAGTGGGATTTGCCAGGCGGACATGACAACTTGGTAGGCAGCCAGGCCGTTGACGCTGATTGCCGTCGCGCTCCAGATCGAGGTGAGGAAGGCCAGGCGAATTGCGACCGAACGTGCCAAGAGGGGGCCTCCGACACGCGCGGATTGGCGAATTCCCGTGAGTGAGGGTCGCAGGGAGACTCCCAGGGTGCGCGCCGGTCGGGCAAGGATTATGACCAAGCTGATCGCCATGATTGTTGAGACGATCGAGGTTCCAATGCCGCTACCGACAATCCCCAGGTTGATCCCGTAGATGAGGAAGGCGTTGAGGCCAATGTTCAGCGCTGCGCCCGCTCCAGCCGCGATGAGCGGAGTGGTGGTGTCCTTCATTCCGCGCAGGACACCCGTGGCCGCCATGGTGATCAGCGAGGCCGCAAGTCCGGGTAGGGATGCGTAGAGGAAGGATTGGGCGTAGGGCATGATTTCGGGTGCTGCGCCCAATGCGTGAAGCAGCGGAATTCCGCAGAGTGCCAAGAGAAGAGCCAAGGAAACACCGATGATGGCTGCGAGCCACATGGCGTGTACTCCCAGTTCGCGTGCCCTGCGTTCGTTTCCGGCTCCCATTGCTTGGGCAGTTTCGGCGGTGGTCGAGTAGGCCAGGAAGATCGACATTCCGTAGACGGTGTTGATGATGATCATGGCCAGGGACATGCCGGCGATTTTCTCTGCACCCAAGTGTCCGACCATTGCGGAGTCAATGGTGAGAAAGAGGGGCTGTGCGATCGTTGCGCCCAGGGTCGGGATGGCGAGCGCCAGGATTTGTCTGGTGAGGCTTGGTTTTTTCGTCACCACAGGGGTGCTGTCACCTGTCTTTTCTGAAGGGATGCTGGGAATGGGATCGGATGCTTCAGTAAGTGTGTGTTTATCCACTGAAGTGGATCCATCTGTGGATAGAGCCTGTTCAGAGTGCTCATTTTCAGTTGATGTCGATTCATCTTGGATAGAAAAATATGACGCGCGTAAACCTTCAATCTCCGCTTGAGGCTTATGTTTGCGCTGGTCATCGTTATCCACTGATTCTCGCTCCACTTTTTATCCACAGTCTGTGTACACATCTGTGGAAAGATCTTACTCGGAAAATGGCGTGATTCTAGGGAAACTCGAAACTGAGGATAGCCTGAGAGAGGGCTTGGGAAATACCTGTTATCCACACCTTTCCACAGGACATGTGGATGACACGCGGCCAAATCCACAAGATATCCACACGTCATCCACATTCGTGTTGAACTTGAGGGTGGCACGCTTCCTCACTTGGCAGTACTCTCGCGTGTACGCGCTTTGCGTCGGTAGCTCGAATCGACGCGGCAGGCTAATCCCGTCCACATGCACAAATTCGCCTAGGAGAGCCCTTAATGGCATCGGAAGATTTTGATCGCACCCCACCTCAGGACATCGACGCTGAGATGTCCGTCTTGGGGTCCATGATGCTCTCCAAGGAAGCTATTGCCGATGTCACAGAGGAAATTCGAGGGTCGGATTACTACAAACCCGCTCACGAAATCATCCACAACACGATCATTGATCTGATGGGGCGCGGAGAACCCGCAGATGCCGTGACGGTGGTCGGTGAACTGCAAAGGCAGGGCGATCTGTCCAGGGTAGGCGGGGCCTCGTATATCCATTCGATTATTGCCGCAGTTCCCACCGCGGCAAACGCCGGCTACTACGCGCGAATTGTCAAGGAGCGCGCGATCTTGCGTCGACTGGTGACCGCAGGAACGCGAGTTGTCCAGCTGGGTTACGCAGATGCCGGTGGCGACGTCGATGAGATCGTTGACCAGGCACAGGCTGAGATCTTCGCAGTCGCCGAACGCCAGTCGCAAACTGACTACGTGTCGATGGCAGAGATGTCAGAGAACATTCTGGGCGAACTGGAGCAGATTGAACTCAATCAGGGAAAGCTCGCCGGTGTGCCCACGGGATTCGTTGACCTCGATCGAATGACCGGTGGTCTGCGAGGCGGGCAGATGATCATCGTCGCAGCCCGTCCCGCAATGGGTAAGTCGACTTTGGCTCTGGACTTTTGCCGTTCGGCCTCGATCAAACACGGAATTACCTCGGTCATCTTCTCTCTGGAAATGTCGCAAAACGATATTGCGATGCGCATGCTTTCCGCTGAGTCTTCCGTGTTTATGAGCAAGATGATGAAGGGTGAAATGACCGAGCGTGACTGGCGCAAGGTCTCTGAAACAACCGGCAAGATTTCCGAAGCCCCGATTTTTGTTGATGACTCGGCGAATGTCACCATGACGGAAATTCGTTCAAAGTGTCACCGCCTCAAGCAGCAGCACAATCTGGGCCTTGTTGTTGTCGACTACCTGCAGTTGATGACAACGGGTAAGCAGGTTGAATCTCGACAGCAGGAAGTTTCAGTTCTGTCGCGAAACCTCAAGCTTCTTGCGAAAGACCTTGATATTCCGGTCGTTGCTGTCGCCCAGCTGAACCGTGGTCCCGAAGCGCGAACCGACAAGAAGCCGATGATGAGTGACCTGCGTGAATCCGGTTCGCTGGAACAGGACGCGGATATCATCATGCTCTTGCATCGTCCCGAATACTACAATTCTGAAGATCGTCCGGGTGAAGCCGATATTATTTTGGCCAAGCATCGTAACGGCGAAACGGGAACTATTCGTGTGCTTTTCCAGGGGCACATGGCTCGCTTTGCGAACTTTACTTCGCGCGAAGAACCTGTGTAGTTTGAAGAGTCAGGAGGGATATGTACGACTTAAACGCTTTCACGCCTGCACAAGCGGCTGATCCCTCTTTACCTGCCGAACTGATCGCCCAACTTGCCGCTGCACGCCCTGACCTGCATGCCGTGCTCTTGGAAAACCCCAGCATGTACCCGCAGCTGCGCCAGTGGATTATTGATACGAATGCTCAGCGCGAGCCCCAATTCGTCTATGGCTCGGGAGTTGCTGCGCCAAGTGGAGCATTTCCCTCGCCGCCTCAAGCCGACTACTTCTCAATCCCCGGAAGTGGCCCTGCGCCGCAGACTCAGGTCTCGCCGCAGAGCGAGGCGCCGGTCCCAGGACAGTACGCCTCGGCGCAGGATCAGGCACCGGCCTCGGTAGTGGGGGAAGCGGTGGACTGGAGCTGGGCACAACCGCGCCAAAGCGGGCCACTTCAAGACCTCGAGGCCTTTGCGAATGGCAAGCGCGTGCGCGAACCCGGGCAGGGAAGGGGCGGCTCCGCTCTTGCGTGGGGAATTGGGGCGTTTATTGTGCTCTGCGCGGGTGTGATCGCTATTGTTTGGAGCGGCGTACTTTAAGCAGACCGTCCACGCTGAGCAAAGCCAGTGCAACCCAGACGATGCCGGTTGCAATCCAGCGCGTGGGCTCCATGTGCTCGTGGAAAATGCAGACGCCGATGATCAGCTGAATGCTGGGCGAGATGTACTGCAAGAAACCCAAAAGGCCAAGAGGCAGGCCCTGGGAGGCTTTGGCGAAAGTGAGCAGCGGGATGACGGTGAGGATTCCCGAACCAATCAGAAGAGCCAGGTGAAGCTGCCACGGCATGGCTCCGTCTCCCAAACGAGCAAGCGCATGGAAAGAAGTTGCTTGGTGCGCGGCAAGGTAGATGTAGTAACCCAGAAGAATTGGGATGACTACGGCAGTTTCGATCGTCATTCCATCAAGGGGACGGACCTTGAGCGCGACCTGCTTCTTCACAAGGGAATACAGGCCAAATGATGCGGGTAAGGCCAGCGAGATCCACGGCAGGCGCCCAAGGCCGACAATAATGACCGCAACAGCGATCACACCCAAAACTAATGCGACTCCCTGAAGACGTGAGATCTTTTCGCGCAAGACGATCATGCCCAGAGCAACGGTCAATAGGGGGTTGATGTAATAGCCAAGTGCGGCATCGGTCGTGTGGCCGATGAGGATCGCGTAAATATAGGTCGTCCAGTTGATAACGACAAGGAATCCCGCTGCGACCAGAGGCCATGCGATCGAGGGGTCGTGGAGAATTCGCCACACTCGCGGCAGTGAGCGGGTCAAGGCCAAGGTGATGAAGCAAGCAAGGAAAGCCCACAGTGCGCGGTGGACGATGATCTCTAGAGAACCTGCGGGATCGAGCAGGTGGAAATAGAGCGGGAAGAAACCCCATAAGACATGGGTACCAATACCTAGTGCAAGGTACTTACCGAAGTGCTCGTGTCGTGTGGGATGTTCGCTGACCATAGATGCAGGGTATCGGTTTGGGTAGGGAGGTGCCCGGTGGCGCGTTCGATTTTTGTGTGGGCTACCCTGATGGCATGTTCATACGCCCTGCCACTACTACTGATGTGGATTTCATCGAGTCTGCTTTTGATCATGCTCGGGAATTCATGCGGGCGAACGGTAACCCGACGCAGTGGCCCAGCGATTACCCCAACCGCAGTGATGCGCTCAGGGATATTGAACGAGGCGAGTGTTTCCTTGTTTGTGATGAACAGGGGCCTTTGGCGGTGTTTAGTTTCGCTCGCGGGCCGGAAGAGGAGTATTCCCAGATTGATGGGGCCTGGCACTTCGATGATGAGTATGGCGTGATTCATCGCCTTGCCAGCGTCCGAGGCCGTGGGGTCACTCGCGTGGTCATGGACTTTTGCGCGGGACAAGTCCCGTATTTGCGCTGCGATACGCACCTTGATAACGGACCGATGCGTCGAGCGCTGGAGGCTTATGGCTTTGAGCCGTGCGGGATGATTTCGGTACGAGGCCAGTGCCCGCGAATTGCCTACGATGGGTTGTTTTCTCAAATATCGAAATAGTGTCGAGTAATTACTTGCTGAATCAGCTTTCTTCGTTAGGCTGAGGTTGACCTCAACGACGGCGAGGAGGTGCGACGATGGTGTCTTGGTCAGAGGTTCAGAAGTGGAATGCTGGAGTTTTTACGAGTCTTGCACAGCAGGTGGGAGACTCTGCAGAAGGTTGCAAGTCTAATCTCAAGCGTTTTGTGGATGTTCTTGCTGGTTTCGATCTTGAGGGTGCTACCGCAAGTGCGGCTCGTGATCAGGGGCGCTTTCGGATCGAGGCGGCCCGCCGTCAGGTGGAAGACCTTCGTGCTTTACAGGAGATTTTCTTGTGGGCCGAGCACGAAGTCAGTGATATCGCGGCCGATGTGACGAGTATTCATGAGATTGAGCGGACAACGAATATTACGATTTCTGCGTCAGGTGCGGTAGCCCCGCGCGATCCGATGGTGTTTTATGGCCGAAATAATCCGTTTGTAGACGATGAACCGGCGTTGCAGTTTGCCTCCACCCGGATCGCGAGCCTTCTTTCACGCGCTGAGGCCTTCATTAGTGAGCTGGAAGCTCGCTTTTCGCGAGTGAACAGCGGAGAGGCTGGTGCAGAACATGCATATCAGACTTCGGATAACGAAGAAGCTCAACTTCCTCCGCCTGGTTCAAACCCCAGGCAGATTGCCGCATGGTGGGGTTCGTTGAGTCCTCAACAACAGGAAGAGTTAATTAAAAAGTATCCAGCGATTATTGGAAATCTGGATGGAGTAGATATTGCGACACGTGACCGGGTTAACCGTAGTCTCGTTGACGGAATGCTGGCGGAAGCTCGAGATAGGGAACGTCAAACCCATGAAGACCTTGTGCACCGGGGAATGACTTCACATTCGTATGCAAATCGCTATTCGAAGGCACTTGACGATGTAGAAGATATCGAAGTTCTTCAGGAGGTTCTTAAGGATCGCGAACGAAAGTTGTTGGTATGCGATCGCAGTGGTGAGCGGCTCAAGGTTGCTATTGGTATTGGTGATTTTGATAAAGCTCAGCATATTGGCGTTTTTGTCCCGGGGAAGGGGACGACGGTTAGGGGTAGTTTGCTGAATTACGTCACGAAATCGGAAGGACTAAATACGACTGCACAGGGACTGCGGAAATCGAGTTATGCAACAGTAGCTTGGCTGGGATATGACGCACCTTTGAGCATCCCGAATGTGGCAAACACGCATCGTGCAAATGCTGGTGCAGATAGACTTGTAAATTTCCTTGAAGGCCTTCGGGTGATACCCAGGGAAAGTCAGGAAAAATTACATCTAACTCTTCTCGGTCATTCTTATGGCTCAACAACGTCAGGGATTGCAGCATCGCATGTCCAGCCCAATGTGGTTGATGATCTCGTGCTGTTTGGCTCCCCTGGTTCGGGGGTTCAACTTGGTGCTGAATACCGCGTGCCGGAGGGACACCGATGGGTCAGTGCTGTCCCCTATTACGGAGATATAGTTCAGGGGATTGGTACTGACATCAATTTTGGTCGGAATCCAACAGAAATGCCAGCATTTAGACACATTAGTGGTGACGCTACGGAAGGTGAAACCTATCGAACCTTCACGCACCCCTTTGGAAACCACTCGACGTATCTAGAGGGTGGTACTAAGACGCAAAAAAATATGGCAGAGATCGTCGCTGGTTTGGAGCCAAGCTCATGAAGTTTTTTTGGCGTGTGGTTGTGGTGCTTGTGTGTGCTGTTGTGGGTTTTTTTGTGTTTTCGTTTTATGCGTTGTTGCATGATGATGGTTTGCCGTCGATGGATGGGCGTCTTCCTTTGGAGAAGCGTGTGTCGATTGAGGCGTTTCAGCGTGATGTGGAGCCTCATATTCTCTCTGCTCGGCAGGCGCTGTTTGAAGATACCGGTGGAGTACGCCCCTATTCGGAGGGCAGTAGGATAAGTACGGCTGTGGGTAAATCGTGGACCTTGTATAGCCAGAACACCGATGGGGCTAAAGTGTCTGTAGACAAGATTTATGCGGTCATGCGTGATTATGTGGAACCGCAAGGTTATGTTGTCGCTTTAGATAAGACTTACAAAGATGGTTCACGCAGCTTTGTCTGGCGCGACTATGACA
>ERZ773024.209-NODE-209-length-22034-cov-5.757951_pt1 | contig 22034 bp, 20 predicted proteins | sample MGYA00511667_ERZ773024 | MGnify/ENA primary metagenome ERZ773024 (study PRJEB29015, sample SAMEA2738117) | human oral metagenome | biome: human oral; feature: human-associated habitat; material: saliva | place: China | collected 2258 ... | reverse complement strand
GCCCCCGACGTTTAGGCGTCGGGGGCGATTTTTTATAGGCTTAAAATATGGAGCGACTTGCTGGCTCCGAGTCCTGGCTCCGGCTGGCTTTGGCCTTGTCCGTGTTCCGGGGCTGTCGAAACACCTATTGGGGCTGCGTGCCCACAGTCTGCCCTACAACCATGAGAGGTAAAACCTAATGCCTTCTTCCCTTCAGAGCGAGCAGAGCGCCCGCCGCGGCCTCAGCGTGCCGGTCAATTATTTTGCGGTGGCGCTGGGCACCGGTGCGTTGGGTGCTGCCTGGCGTACCGGAGCCTCGAAAGGTATGGCTCCTGGATGGGTGGGGGAGAGCATCCTGGCTTTTAACGCTGTGGTGTGGCTGCTCCTGATGGGTTTTCTGGTTCACTCGGTGGTGAAGTATCGTGCGTGGGTGTGCAGTTTTTGGGAGCATCCGGCGCGTACCTGCTTCTTTTCGCTGATTCCGGCAACGACGGCGCAGGTGGGTGCGGCTCTCTACCTCTATGCGGAGACTCCGGCTCTCGCTTTGGTGGTACTGGGAGGCGTGGGCCAGCTGTACTTTGCCTCTCACCGCATTGCGGGTACGTGGCGTGGTGGGTATGTGCCTGAGGCTGCTTCGCCGGTGCTGTATCTGCCGACTGTGGCGACAAATTTTGCGACCGCTACGGCGATGGGTTTTGTGGGGTGGCGCGATATGGCGATGCTCTTCTTCGGTGCGGGTCTGATTTCGTGGTTCAGTATCGAGGCCGCGATTCTGAGCCGCCTGCGCACCCTGGCCCCGCTACCTCAGGGGGAGCGCGGCATTATTGGTATTCAGATGGCGCCGCCTTTTGTGGGTGGTAACGCGTACCTGGCGGCTAATGGCGGCACGGTGGACTGGTTCTTCCTGGTGCTGACCGGTTATGGCATTCTGCAGTTGTTCTTCTTGATGCGTTTGCTCCCGTGGACTCTTGAGGGTGGTTTCTCGATGAGCATGTGGGGCTTCTCCTTCGGTATGGCTTCCATGGCGGCGAGCGGTATTCGCTTGACGGCTGCTGGTTCGCTGGGGTTGGTGGGTCCTGCGCTAACGGTGGCGGGTACGGCTTTCCTCATTTTCCTGTGGGTGGGTACGCTGCATTTGGTGTTGAAGGGGCGTTTGCTGGTACGACCGAGCTAGGGTGCTCAATGAGATTCTGGCGCGAGGCTCGCGTGCTGTTGTATGACGGCGCTTATCTTCTGCACCCGTGCCGGGCACAAGTTTCGGCGATAATGGGGGAATGACTTCTGCATCCTATTCTTCTGCCGCGGCGGAGCCTTTTGAAGGCCTGCGTATTCGAGGTGTCGCTAAGACCTTTGGCACTGATACGACGGTTCTGAATGAGATTGACCTGGATGTGCACCCCGGCGAGTTGATTTCTCTGGTTGGTTCTTCGGGTACGGGCAAGTCGACTCTGCTGCGTATTATTGCCGGCCTGGAGGAGCCAAGCGCCGGTCGGGTCACCTACGCCGGTCAGCCTCTGGAACGCGGCTCGGTGGGTGTGGTGTTTCAGCGCCCTATTCTGTACCCGCACCTGAGCGTGAAGGACAATATTCTGTTTCCGACCCGGCTGGGCGCGTTCGCCGGTCGGGTTGATATGGACTACTACCGTGAGCTGCTGGAGGCTTTGAAGCTTGAGGGGCTGGAGTCCCGTAAGCCTTCGCAACTGTCGGGTGGTCAGGCTCAGCGTGTGGGTATTGCGCGTGCTTTGATTCGTCGTGCTCCGGTGGTTCTTTTTGATGAGCCGCTGGCGAGTGTGGATGAGCAGATGAGTGCGAGTATCCGCGCCGATATTGTGCGCCTGCATGAGCGTTACGGTTTTACGGGCCTGTACGTGACCCATGATCAGAACGAGGCGCTCATGCTGGGGCAGCGTGTGGCGGTGATGGATGCTGGCTACCTGGTGCAGGTGGACACTCCGGGGCGGTTGCTGGCGCATCCGCATACTCTGCAGGTGGCGAAGCTTTTGGCGGCGCCCGCGCTGAACCTTTTGGCTCTTGAGGATTCGGAGTCGCTTCCTGTCGGGTGCGAGTTGGCGATTCGTGCGACCGCTCTGTGCCCCGTGATGGCAGACGCTGCTTATGCTCTGCCGGTGCAGGTGCTCGGCAGTCGCCATCTGGTGGGGGGCATGCTGTACCGTGCGCGTCTGGTGGAAGCTGTGTCCCTGCCTCTGGAATCTCGGCGGGCTTCGGCGGATTCTGAGCTGAGTGCCCGAAAGTGTGCCCGAGTGCGTGCCGGTCAGGAGCTTGAGTTCTTTATCTCGGATGCGCAGGGCGGCATCTTGAGCGGCACCTCCCCGAACAGTACCTTCCTGAGTGCGGGGGAGCGGGTGCACCTGGGTGTGGCGGCGGAGCGTTGCTTCTTATTCTCGGATGGAAAGCGTTTTTACCTCTAGAACACGGTTTCTGGGTCTTTCAGCCGGGCCTTTTAGGTTGGAGAAAGAGCGGTTATTTGGCCTAAAAGGGGTCTTTAAGTGATTAATCCCGCTTAATCACGTTTTTAACTTGCGACTCGGGCTTTAACCTGAGATGATGAATGAACCAAAGACCGCCGGTCTAGAACTATGTCCTTTATCGCCACCTCGGTGGAGACGAAGAACAGAGTTCTGATAAGAGCAGATTTCACTAGAAATCGCCGCCCGCGTAGGTAACTCGAAGTGAATAGTCGTTGCCCTGATTTAGGGTGCCGTCTATCGTGCCTCGTACGCCTACGCGTCGGGGCATTTTTTATTGCTTGCAATAAATGCTTCGAGGCTCTACCGGCGACCTTACAAGAATCGGAAGAAGGAACTACCATGGCGACTCAGGAAAAGATCGCTGCAGTATCCGAGCTGAAGGAACTCTTCGAAGCTTCGAACGCAGTCATCCTGACCGAATACCGCGGTCTCACTGTTGCACAGCTCAAGGAGCTGCGTCGCGCACTCGGTGCAGAGACCGAATACGCCGTGGTGAAGAACACGCTGGCTGCTATCGCAGCTAAGGAAGCTGGCATCGACGCATTCGAAGGCCACCTCCAGGGTCCCTCCGCACTGGCATTCATCAAGGGCGACCTGATCGATGCTGCTAAGGGCCTGCGTGACTTTGCCAAGGCTAACCCCCAGCTGATTGTGAAGAACGGTTACTACGAAGGTGCCGCTCTGACCGAGGACGACGTCAAGCGCTACGCTGACCTGGAATCCCGCGAGGTTCTGCTGTCCAAGGTTGCAGGTGGTGCAAAGGCTACCATCGCACGCATCGCACAGGTTGTGGACGCACTGCGCGTCAAGCTGGAGGAGCAGGAAGGCGCAGCTCCCGCTGCTGCCGAGGAGGCTTCGGAGGAGGCATAAGCCCCTTCGTGCTACTGCACCAGCCGCTGAGATACTCAGCAGCGCACAACGCAACAGCGTATGCGCACCCTTAGTTTGACCGACCCCTACGGGGTGGGTACCCAAGATTTACACAGCGGGGCGACCCGCACAGATAGTGAAGGAGCCAAACAATGGCTAAGCTGTCCATCGAAGAACTCATTGCAGCATTCAAGGAACTGTCCCTGGTTGAGGTTTCCGAGTTCGTCAAGGCATTCGAGGAAGAGTTCGACGTCACCGCAGCTGCTCCCGTTGCAGTTGTCGCAGGCGGCGCAGCAGGCGAGGCTGCTGAAGAGAAGTCCGAGTTCGACGTTGTCCTGGAGTCCGCTGGCGACAAGAAGATCGCAGTGATCAAGGAAGTTCGTGCCCTGACCTCCCTCGGCCTGAAGGAAGCAAAGGACCTGGTTGACGGCGCTCCCAAGACCCTGCTCGAGGGCGTTTCCAAGGAAGACGCTGAGAAGGCTAAGGAGCAGCTCGAGGCTGCCGGCGCATCCGTCACCCTCAAGTAATCGACTTCTTCTCGATTCTTACGCGGGCGGTGCATCCATCGGATGTGCCGCCTCGCGGCATTTAACGGCCCCGAACCCGCCCGGTATGAAGACTGGGGAGGTTCGGGGCTTTGCCGTGTCTGCTCTTTTATCCTGTGGCAAACGGCGGTGCTGTCCCATCTGACCGTGCTCACCTGCAGAAGTCGCTGTGACCGCCCTGTGCCTCGGATGAGAGAGGCTGAGAGCATTGTGGTTCCTCTCTCCTAGAGCCCGGCAACGGGGGAGAGGTGCCGTATGATGGGATGAGACAACCCAGACATTCCTTTGCACGAAAACGGATAGACATGAGCGATCAGAAGAAAAAGAAGAAGAGCGCAACCGAGCGACCCGCTCGCGATCTGGCGGCTGAAGCACAGCAGGTTCTGGATGCTTTCGGCGCCGGTGTTCGTGAAGACCGCGATTACCCGGCACTGCACCTGGCGCCTCCGGTGGGTCGCCTGAACGACCCGAACGGTCTGGTCTTTGACGGCAAGCGCTACCACGCCTTCTACCAGTACTCGCCCCTGCATCCGGAGCGTATGGTCTACTGGCGTCACGCCGTGAGTGAGGACCTGACTCACTGGACCGATGAGGGTACCGCCCTGGTTCCCGATAGCCGCTACGATTCGCACGGCTGCTACTCCGGCTCCGGCATTAAGGTGCCCGGCGGTTTTGAGTTCTTCTACACCGGCAACGTGAAGGATGAAGAGGGCAACCGCGAAACCTACCAGATCCTCGCAACTGCGGGTGAGGACGCGAAGCCGACCCGTCAGCTGCCCCCGCTGATTTCTGGTCCTGAGAAGGGCTACACCGCGCACTACCGCGACCCGCACGTCTTTGAGCGTAACGGTGAATGGTGGATGGTCATTGGTGCTCAGCGTGAAGACAAGACCGGTGCCGTGGTCGTGTACACCTCCGCCGACCGCCGCGAGTGGACCTTCCGCGGCGAGCTGGGCATTAAGGATAAGAGCCTCAAGGGCACCTACATGTACGAATGCCCCTCGCTGCTGCGCATGCGCGATGAGCTGACCGGCGAGATTCGTGACGTGCTGATTTTCAGCCCGCAGGGCATGCAGCCCCTCGGCGAGAAGTACAACAACATTTTCCAGAGCGGCTACATTGTCGGTTCGCTGGATAATGAGACCCTCAAGTTCACCGTGGAGACCCCCTTCACCGAGCTGGATGCAGGTTTTGAGTTCTACGCACCGCAGACCATCTCCGGCACCGGCCTGACCGCCGACCCGGAGGCACCGCACACCGCAAGCGGCGATGCCCCGGTGATGATTGCCTGGCTCGGCAACGCGGATCAGGATGACCTGCCCTCGTGGAGCCACCGCTGGGTGCACATGTTCACCTACCCGCGTGAGCTGCACCTGCGTAACGGCAAGATTTTCCAGCGTCCGGTGCCGCAGCTCAATGACGCGATGAAGATGACCCCGCTGTACCGCGATGAGGAGAAGGGCAAGCTCGTCGAGCTGAAGAATGCCCTGACCTTCCGTCTGCGCGGCCGCGTGAACGTCTCTGATGAGCGCGTGAAGCTGAAAATTAAGGACACCCACGGCGTGGCACTGAGCATCGTTCTGGATAAGGACTTTGTGCAGATGGACCGTGGCGGTACCCGCTACACCGAGGGTGGTAGCCTGCGCCGCCGTACCCTGAAGCGTTCGAAGATTCGCGAGTTTGACCTGCTCGTGGACGGTTCGGCTACCGAACTGTACGTGGGCGGTAAGCTGGTTGCCTCCATGGGTGCTGAGGTTATGACCGCTCGCACCTTCTTCAAGGGTGATAAGCGCCGCGTCCGTCTGACCGGTGGCGAGGTGCTGTCCCTGGAGTATGGCCGCCTCTAAGCCGTTTTCTATGCGTTGGAAGCCGCCTACGCCGGTGGTCTCCGGTAAATTCTGAATATGTCTGAGGGCTCACTCTCCGTATGGAGGGTGGGCCCTCGCTTTTAATAACTTTCCCGTGATACCATGTTTTACATCTGATATGTCAAACGTATGACATACACATGATATGCACACACAGACATGTCACCCCACCCCATTCACAAAGCATCATACGGTGGTGCTCCAAACAAAGGAGAGCGAGCGTGGACCACAAGTCAGTGGCACAGCGCGTGCTGAAGGACGTCGGTGGCGCCGGCAACATCGTTGCAGCCGCACACTGCGCAACCCGCCTTCGCCTCGTCCTGAAGAACCAGGACAAGGTCGACCAGGCAGCAATCGATAACGACGAAGACCTCAAGGGCAGCTTCCTCAATGCTGGCCAGTTCCAGATCATCGTCGGTCCCGGCGACGTCAACGAGGTACACAAGCACCTCATCGCCGCTGGCGCACCCGAAGCCTCCAAGGATGAGCTCAAGGAAATTGCCTCCAAGCAGGGCAACATCGTTTCCCGCTTCATCAAGACCATCGCCGACATCTTCGTCCCGCTCATCCCGGTTCTGGTCGGTGGCGGTATGCTGATGGCGCTCAATAGCCTCCTGACTTCTAAGGGTATTTTCGGTCCCCAGGCAGTTATTGAACTTTTCCCCGAATGGGCTGACTTTGCAGACATTGTCAACCTGCTCTCCGCCGCTCCCTTCGCCTTCCTGCCCGTGCTGGTTGGCTTCTCCGCCACCAAGGTCTTTGGCGGTAACCCCTACCTGGGTCTGACCATGGGTGCCGCAATGGTCTCCCCGGCTCTGATGAACGGCTACAACGTCGCAGCATCTCTGGCGGGTGCTGAAGGCACCGACCCGATGAAGTACTGGAACCTCTTCGGTCTGCAGGTTCAGCAGGCGGGCTACCAGGGTACCGTGCTGCCCATCATGCTGGTCGCATTTATCCTGTCCCACGTCGAGAAGTTCTTCCACAAGGTCCTCAAGGGCACCATCGACTTCATCTTCACCCCGACCCTCACCATCCTGATCACTGGCTTCCTGACCTTCCTGCTGGTCGGTCCCCCGATGTTCCAGCTGGGCACCTGGTTGGGTGAAGGTATCAACTGGCTCTACACTGTTGCAGGCCCGCTCGGTGGTCTGATTTTCGGTACCTTCTACGCATTCATCGTGATGACCGGTATGCACCAGGCATTCCCGCCCATCGAGATGAGCCTGTGGGCAACCGGCGGTTCCTTCATCTTCGTTGTTGCCTCCATGTCTAACGTGGCGCAGGGTGCTGCCGCAGCCGGTGTCGCACTGACCACCAAGAACAAGAAGATTAAGGGTATTGCTTCGGCTGCCGCACCCTCGGCATTCCTGGGTATTACCGAGCCTGCAATGTTCGGTGTGAACCTGGCTCTGCGCTGGCCCTTCTATATTGCAATCGTCTCCGCCGGTATTGGCTCGATGGTTACCTCTATCCTTGGAATTAAGGCGGGCAAGCTTGGTGCTGCTGGTTACCTGGGCTTCCCCTCGATTGAAGCAACTGTCGGTGCCGGTATTCCGGGCTTCTTGGGCTGCCTCATCCTGACCACCGTCGTCGCTTTCGTTGCCTCCTTCATCTGGGGCAAGAAGGTCGAGGCTGGCAACACTGAGGAAGCTGAGGCACCCGCCGCGGCAGCTCCCGCTGCCGCTTCTGAGGCTGGCGAGAGCGTCGAAATCGGCTCCCACATGGTCGGTTCCGTGGTTCTGCTGGCTGACGTCAAGGATCCCACCTTCTCCTCCGGTGCACTGGGTGCAGGTACCGCAGTGGAGCCCACTGAAGGTAAGCTCTACGCACCGGCTGACGGCAAGATTACCGTTGCATTCCCCACCGGCCACGCATACGGTCTGCGCACCGAGGACGGCCTGGATCTGCTGATGCACATCGGCATGGACACCGTTGAGCTCGACGGCAAGCACTTCGAGCCCAAGGTTGCTAAGGGCGACACCGTCAAGCGCGGCGACGTCATCGCCGAGTTCGATATTCCCGCTATTAAGGCGGCTGGCTACCCGCTGGCAACCCCCATGGTGATCACCAATGCCAAGAAGGCAGCTGCCTCGGTTGAAGATGTCCAGGCTTCGGGCGCATCTGTGACCAACGCAGATTCGCTTCTGAAGGTTGCACTGAAGGCAAAGGCTAACGCATAGTCTGCACTCTTAGTGAGTAGATAACCTCAACGTGATGTACACCCCGTACCGCTCTTCCTAGAGTTGGTGCGGGGTGTGCAATTTTTTCTGCAAAAACATGTAAAAATAGAGTGAATAAATATGCATAAAAATTATGCATAATAGTGCAATATAAGTTGGCACACATTCGGTGCATGGCAATGAAAAATGTCTTGATAAGGCACAATTTATTAGCCAGGAGTGAATAATCCAGCTAATATTTATGTATAGTTTCAAGCTTTTGTAAAGGGTGAATATGACCTCAGCTTCCTATACCGTCCGCACCGCCGAGTCTCATGAATATGCAGATGCGCTCGAGGTGCTGATTGCCGCATTCGACGGAGATCCCGCCATGATGGCAGTTATCGCAGGCGGTAGCCGCCGACAGGAACTTGCCAAGCTCCGCGCTATCATGACCCTGCAGGTCTACGGCAATTTCCAGGGTCGCGGACGTATCGACATCGCTATTGATAACTCCACCGGCAAAATTGTCGGCGTCTGCCTCTGGAACACCCCCGAATCTCACGAAGGTTCTTTCGCTAACGAGCTCAAGCAGTTTGGCGCCTACTACAAGGCTCTCGGTTGCAAGACTCTGCTGAAGGCAATTCTGATGGAGTTGCACCTGCTCAAGTACCGCCCCGCGTACAAGCACTGGTACCTCTTCAACATCGGTGTTCTCGAAGAGTACCGAGGCCGCGGCATCGGCTCCCAGCTACTCGACTACGGCACCGAACGCATCGGCGACTACCCCGCCTACCTCGAGGCGTCGACCTACGACAGTGCACGCCTCTACGAGCGCCGCGGATTCTTCTCTCTCGGTCCGCTCCACGGCATCTTCTCCAAGGCGCACGCCGTCGGCATGGTTTACCCCGGAACCGGCCCAACCGAGATTGTGCAGCGCACCTCCTAAAACTTCCGGGCGCTAACACAAACCGATAAATACATAAACGAAAGCCGCCCCACCGTGAGCACTCGTGAACTGCCTCCCGTTTCTTGGACAACAAAAATTGAAGTCCAAGAAATGGGAGGCTTTTCATGCCTATAAATCAGGGAATGAGACACGATCGGTTGCTTCGGAAGCAGGCAGCACAAATGTTTGAGAGAGGATTCGGCTATCGTCTGACCGCCAGGAAGCTTGGTGTGTCCGCCGCGACTGTGAGAGAGTGGCAGAAAACGTACCACGTAATCGGAAGGAACGGGCTTCTTACCATGGGAATAAAGCACACCAAATACGACTACGAGACCAAGGTCGCCGCAGCGAAGGCCGTGGTCGACGGTGGGATGAGTAAGCCTGAAGCGATGGTGTATTTCGGTATTGCAAGCGCAACACCGTTGAAACAATGGTGCAGGCTGTACCGTGAAGGCGGCGCGCAGGCGCTTAAGCCTAAACCTAAGGGCAGGCCGAAAGGGTCGGTGCGGGCGGTGCCACCAACGCGTGAGGAGGAACTCGCCGAGCGCGTGCGCAAGCTTGAGGCACAGGTGGCGTACCTAAAAAAATCGATTGCCCTGAAGGCGCACAGGCGCTCCCAAACCGGGACAAAGCCCTAGTGGTCGCTGAGCTTTCAGGGCGCGGACACGTGGTGCGTGATCTGCTCGAAGCTGCTGGCCTTGCCAGGTCGAGCTACTACTACGCGCTGGCTCATCCCTGGCAGCCAACTAGAGTGCGGTTACGTCCCAAGGTCGTAGAGATTTTTTCGCGAACGCCCAATGGGTGTGGTCATAGGCAGGTGGCCATGTGTCTGCGCGCTGAGGAAGGGGTGCGTATTGCTGATAAGACGGTTTTGAAGATGATGCGTCAGATGGGGTTGCGTTGCGGTATACGCCGCCAGAGGCCCTACCGCAGGTATAACTCCTATAAGGGGGAGGTGGGGCAAAGGTTCGCCAATATCATTGGTCGCAACTTCACGGCGACTGGTCCCTGGCAGAAGTTGGGTACGGATGTTACCGAGTTTAAGCTCTCCTTTGGTAAGGCGTATCTTGCTCCGGTTTACGATTTTGCTAGTAAAGAGATTGTTGCCTATTCCATTTCTATGTGCCCTAATCTTGCTCAGCAGCAAGAGATGCTTCAGATACTCACGGAGGCCAAACCTGAAGGGGTCGAGCCGATTTTGCAGTCGGATATGGGGTGGCAGTATCAGCACGAGATCTACATCAGCACGCTTGCCGAGAATGGTTTTATCCAGAGCATGTCACGCAAGGGCAACTGCATCGACAATGGTGCCACTGAGCAGGTTTTCGGTCACATTAAGGACGAGTTCTTCCGCGGGCAGGACTGGCAGACTTTTGAGAGTTTCAAGGTTGACCTTGATGCGTATATTACGCATTGGAATACGGTTAGGCGTCAGGTAAAGCTGAGGGGCCTGACCCCGGTGGAGTACCGGGATCAGGCCCTGCGGGAAGCCGTGTAGCGGCTATTATTTATAGCGTCCAAGTTTCGGGGCGCAGTTCATCGCACGGTGGGGCGGCTTTTTATTGTCAAAGGATGGGCAGTTTCTTATTGGAGCTCATCCGGGGCAGAGGTATCAGGCTGAATCTGATCCAGATTCGGGATAGAACGCACCGTTGCCCCCAGGTGGAGCTCAACGGGGAGTACATCCTCAGGTTGGCTGATCGGGGGAGTATCTTCCTCAGCAGATTCTCCCTGCTGCAACTCAATGAGTTCCACCAGACGCTGCGCGGTACGCTTCGCCATACCCTCAATCGGCTGAACCACCGTCGCAAGCTCCGGCATGAGCAGTTGAACGCTCTGCGTACCGTCGTAACCAACCACCTGGAAATCCTCGGGAACGCGGATGCTTCGAGCACGTGCCCACCCCAGCGCCAATGCGGCGTAATTATCGTTGGAAGCAAAGACCGCATCCACCGGCTCGGGGCTTTCGGCGCGCTCATCCAGGTATCGGTAGAGCACCTCGCGCTTAATGCCCAGCGAGGGGCGGAAACCCAGCTCCACGAACTCCGGCATGAGCCCTGCCTCAAGCATTGCCTCGCGGTAGCCGCGCTGACGCTCATTGTGCGCCCCCAGAGTCGACGTCACGTGGACGATATTCTGCGCACCCGTGGCAATGAGGTGCTCCGTGGCGGCGCGAGCGCCTCCGTAGTTATCGGAGCGAATATTCGGGTAGAAACCGCTTTCGAGGCGGTCTACGGTCACCAGAGGAGCCTGTGCATGCGGAATATTGACCAGGGCGTCTGAGTGGGCGCCGCTGATGATGCCGTCCACCTGATTGGCAAAGAGCATCTCCAGATAGCGCTTCTCCTGCTCAGGGTGATCGTCGCTATTGCAGAGAATGACCCGGTAGCCTTCTTCGGCGAGGTGGCTTTCGAGGCGGTACACCATCTCCCCGTAGAAGGGGTTGGCGACCGTGGGGAAGATGAGGCCCACCATCTGCGAGCGCTGACCCTGCAGGCTGCGGGCGATGGCGTTGGGGCGGTAGCCGAGCTCCCGCATGGCCTCGTGGACCTTGGTGCGGGTGCTTTCGCTCAGGTAGCCGCGGTTATTGAGCACGCGGGAGACCGTGGTGGGGGAGACACCCGCTAGTGCTGCAACGTCGCTGAGTTTGGGCTTTGCCACGGGGGCTCCCTTCGATATGCTAAACGATTGACATATCTTTCTACTATACCCTCTCCGCGGAATCTACCTGAGCCCGAAAAACGAGAAAAGCGCTTTTCTACTGTGCCATCTACCGCATCGGGTGAGACCCCCTATCGACAGTACCGGCCTACAACACCGGAATGATCGGCACCCGAGCCCCCACCTCATGGGCAGAACCCCGAACCGAAGAATCACTCAACACCGCGCAATGAGTAGCCGCCGCCAACGACGACAACATATGCGACGCCGACTTCGGCAGAGGATACGCCACACCATCACGCACCGACACCGGAAGCAGGCGAACCCCCGCCGGCTTACGCAAAGTATCCACCGGCTCACCCAGAACCGCCGAATCCAGCTCTGGCAGGGGCATATCCCTCATACCAGCCAAAAGCGGCGGCAAATACGAATACAAAGCCGTGTACGCAGCCAAAGGATTACCCGGAAGACCCAACACAAAACGCTCACGACCCGAATTCGGGCCCGTCTCCGGAACCGGCAAACGCGCAGCCAACGCAGGATGACCCGGACGCACATCCACCGACTCAAACAGGTACGTCACACCCATATCGTTGAGCACCTTACGCACCAAATCAACACCCGAGGTGCTCGACCCGCCCGTAAACACCAGCACACGGGCCGTCGACGTAGACAAGAACGTGCGGAACTCAGACTCAACATCCGCCAGGCGAATCGACGGGCGTGCCTCGCAACCTGCAGAAATAATCGCATGCTCCATAAAGCCGCCAAACGCATCACGCACCTGACCCGGCGCGGGCACACCAAACGTAATGACCTCGTTACCCGTAAACGCGCAGCGCACCGGAATCGGGGCGTACACCGGCAACTCATCAAAACCATTCGTGCCCAAGAACGCCGCCATACGCGCAGAAATACGGTCACCGTGGCGCGCCAACAACTCTCCACGCTCCAGTTCAGCACCGGCATGGCGAATATCAGCACCCGGTGCCGGAGGTTCAAAACCCTCCGCCATATCCAGGTAATGAATGCTCGATGCAGTCTCCAAATGAGCAGCTACACCAGGGCGAGAAGAAGCCTCCGCACCCTCATACAGGCGGGAATGCTCCTCACGCACAATCGCCTCAGCACCCTCAGGAATCAACCCACCCGTCAGAATCGGGGTCGCCTCACCCGGAGCAATCGGAACCGTCAGACGGTGAATATTCGCGCGAGAATCCTCCGGGTACGCGGGGGTCACCAGACGCCACGGAGGCGCACCCGCCACAGCGTAACCGTCCATCGCCGAAGAGCTGTAGTGGGGCACCGGCATCATCGAATAAACGTCATCTGCCAAATAGTGGCCAATCGTCGCCAGCAGCGGCAAAGACTCCGTCTTCACATGGTGAGCAATCTCCAGGCCCTGCTCATGCAGAATCTGGCGGGCCTGGTACCACGAAACAGAAGGAATATGGTGAGACATCGTACCTCGTAAAAGTGTGTGCGGGACGCGCAACAGCGCACGGGGCTCATAAAAACGCCACATGTACACGGCATCTAGAGCAAAGACTTATCACCTAGGGTACTCGTAGTCAGGCTCTAATATCACACCGCGGTAGCTCGGCTGCTAATAACTCGACCAGAGCGAAGTCGTATAGCCGAGCGCCTGCGCCTGCTCCCACGTATCAACATCGGCGGTGTCGGCGGCAGACATCTGAACCGCCGCAGGGTTCAAACGGCGCAAAAAAGAACGAACAGAAGCGTCGGTGGTGCCGGTCGAAAAGACCGAACGAATCGCCTCAAAACGGTAAATACCTACCAGCGGCTGATAGATGCCCTCAGAAACACCCCAAAAACCTGCAGACGATTCAGAACCTTCAGATGATTCAGAATCGGTGGGGGAGAAATCCGCCGCACGCTCAGCGCACGTCTGCTCAACGCCCCGCGCCGCAGCAATCAGCTGCTGAACCGCCGGAGCAATACGCGGAGTATCCACACCCAAAATCAGGCACCAGTTAGGCACAGGAATCTGCGAGCGCTCGCAAGCCGCCGCAATACACTCCAATCCGGCATGAATCGCCGCGGCAGGACCCGAAAACGGCGGATCCTCGCGAGTACGCAACACCTCGGGCGGCAACGGCAAGCTCTCAGGACCCACCACCACGCGCGGGGATGCGGCGGCCACCGCCTCCAGGGCACAATCCAGCAGGGTACTCGTGCCATCAGACAGGGACGCCTTCGGCACGTGGTTCAGGCGGCGAGAAGCGCCTCCGGCAACAACAACCGCGGCGCACGAAAAATCGGCAGAGCCCTCAATGGGAAGCGCAGAACCGGGCATCGTATCCGCCGGCATTATCCACCCGCAAAGGGAGGCAGAACGTCCACGCGATCGGCATCCTGCAGGGGAGCTTCCGCATCAGATCGGGCACCGTTGACCAGGAACGAACACTGCTCCATCACCTGCGCAAGAGTCAGACCCGACGGGGTCGTACCCTCCAGGCTCTGACCCAGATGCTCAATGAGCGCGCCAAGAGTCGCAGACGACAGCTGCGCCAGGGGCACCGACAGCTGCGCGGTACCCGCCGCAGAACGCGCGGCAGCGAAAAAATGAACCTGCATAATGCTCCTCAAACCTTGATCAAACTCTGAGTGGGGGTAGCCGAAAATCATGGGCGCAAGAAGTCAGTAAAAAGCCTTATCCGCGCATCTTCGGCTGATGAATCAGCGGCTTTCCTAGCCACCAATAGCGCTCATCGAGCGGCTCGCCTTAGCGAACTCCTCAATATCGAAGTCAGCGTCTTCCTTACCGTGGGCGCGCGGCTTGAACCACATGCCCTCACGCCAACGCAGAGCCAGCTGCCTATCGTCAGCACCAGAACGCAGAAGCTGCATCAAATCAGTCTCGGTGTCAGAGAACAGGCAGGAGCGGATCTTGCCGTCCGCCGTCAGGCGGGTGCGGGTGCACGCACCGCAGAACGACTCCGTGACCGACGCGATAATACCCACGCGGCCCAGCGACTCGGTGCCGTCAGTCGGGAAACCAGCCTCATCCAGGGCAGTACCGAGCGGGTACACCTCCCACAGCTGGGCGGGGGAGTCGCCACGCGCCTCCGCCACCGAACCCAGAACATACTCAGCCGACAGTTTCTCGCGAATCTCAGCGGCAGTAATCGTGCCCTCGCGGGTCCAACGGTTATCGGCATCCAGCGGCATCTGCTCAATGAAACGCAACTGATAGCCGCCCGCCAACGCCCAACGCAGAAGCTCCGGAGCCTGGTCATCATTCAGACCCGGCATCAGCACAGCATTAATCTTGATGGGCCACAGGCCAGCCTCCGCTGCACCGTCAATACCCTTGAGTACGGCGTCGAGCTTGTCACGGCGGGTCAGTTCGGCAAAGGTTTCACGGCAAATCGTATCCAGAGAAACATTGATGCGGGTCAGACCGGCCTCCGCCAGGGCGGCGGCACGCTTCTCCAAACCAATACCGTTCGTCGTAATAGCAAGCGGAACATCCGGATGCGCCTGATGGATGCGGGAAATAATGTCCACCAAATCGGCGCGCACCAGCGGCTCGCCACCGGTAAAGCGGATCTCCTCAACGCCCAGCTCAGTAATCGCAATGTCGGCAAGGCGCGCAATCTCCTCGGCGGAGAGCAGATTCTCCTTCGGGAGCCACTGCAAACCATCCGCCGGCATGCAATAAATGCAACGAAGATTACATTTATCGGTCAGAGAGATGCGCAGGTCCGTTGCCACGCGACCCCAACGGTCCAAGAGCGGACCGCTATTCGTAATATTCGGGAGTTTACGCTGGGCCTTTACGCCACTCTCAGATTTTTTGGGCGTAACAAAAGCAACCCCGTTATCCTCCGCAGAAGATAAGGTGCTTAACGTTGGGCCCGCAATGAGCTCAGAAGAGGCCGAATTCGCCGTGTACGCCATGTAAAACCTATGTGGAAAATTTGCATATTTCAGGTGACAATATGATTATTCCATGTTCCGGCGCCCCGTACATAGTGTGTGCAGGGTAAGTTACAACTGCGCCACCGCAGACCACAATGATGAAGCAACACCACGTGTACAAGCTAGGGACGTACACGAAACGTCATAATAAAGCCCGCACATGGACGCACCTCACCACCAATAGCAGTACGAACCAACCAAGGAAATACCTCATGAAGAGCCCCCTCGCAGCCCTCAGCGCGCTCGCTGTAGCATCCCTCGCCCTCACCGGATGCGGCGCCGCCCAGAGCTCCTCTTCTTCCACCGCCTCTGCAACGAGCAGCCAGGCAGCCTCCGGCAAGATCGAAGTCTTCGCCGCAGCCTCCCTGAACAACGCCGGCGCAGACCTCGAAAAGGCATACGAAGCCGCCAACCCCGGCGTGGACATCACCTTCGTCTACGAAGGTTCCGCAAAGCTCGTCAACCAGATCGAGCAGGGCGCAACCCCCGACCTGCTCATCACCGCAGACACCAAGAACATGGACAAAGCAAAGAAGCTCGACCAGTTCTCCAACTCCGAAACCAACGTTCTGGTCACCAATAAGCTCGTGCTCGTCACCGCCGAAGGCAACCCCGGCAAAATCAACAGCCTCGACGACCTCAAGACCACCGACGGCGTCGTCGCAGTCTGCAAGGAAGACGTTCCCTGCGGCACCATCGCCCACCAGGAACTGAAGAAGCACGACATCACCCTCAAGAACGCAACCACCGAAAGCAAGGTCACCGACGTAGCCACCAAGGTCACCACCGGTAACGCCGATGCGGGCTTCATCTACACCACCGACCTCGCCGCAGCCAAGAAGAAGGGCGTCAATCTCGGCTCCGTCGAGCTGACCGATGTGGAACGCAACGAATACCCCGCAGCGCTCAGCAAGACCGGCTCTTCCTCCGAAACCGCGAAGAAGTTCAACGAATGGCTGAAGAACTCCGACGAGGCGAAGAAAATCCTCACCGAGTACGGCTTCAACACCGCACAGTAATTCAACACCGCCACAGTAGGGAACAACCCGCGTCTCATCACCCATGACAGACACTACCGCTACCCATCGCAACGCCGGAACCTCACGCACACCCGGAAGTAGACTCTTCGCCTCCGTGCCCGTGCTCTTCCTGGTTCCGGCGTCGCTGGGTATTTTCCTCATTGCCGGACCGCTCCTCGGGCTCTTCCTCAACATCCCCTGGAACCAGCTCGGCAGCATCTTCACCCCGCAGGTGCTCGGGGCGGCAAACCTCTCACTCAGTACTGCCGCCGCCTCCACCCTCATCTGCGGGCTTCTCGGTGCGCCCCTGGCGCTCGTGCTCTCCAAAGTGCTCAACCGCTCGCGGCTACACCGATTCGGGTCAGTTCTCTACGCCATCATCTACACCCCGGTGATTCTCTCCCCGGTCGTCTCGGGCCTCGGGCTGCTCTTCTTCTGGGGACGCAAAGGCATGATCGGCACCTACCTCTACCAGGCAGGAATCTCCATCCCCTTCACCCCGAACGCGGTGATTATCGCCCAGGTCTTCGTCGCCCTGCCCTTCTTCGTTGCCACCGCAGTCACCACCCTGCAGGCTATTCCCCGCGAATACGAAGAAATCGCCCTCGTCGAAGGCGCTAAACCCACAGAAATCACCTTCAAAGTGCTCCTGCCCCTCGCCGCGCCCGGCCTCGCCACCGCCTTCCTGCTCTCCTTCGCCCGCGCCCTCGGCGAATACGGCGCAACCGTCACCTTCGCCGGCAACGTGCAAGGCAAAACCCAAACCATACCCCTCGCCATCGACCTAGCCATCAACAGCAGCGACATCCCCAGCGCCCTCGGAAGCGCCCTGATACTCATCAGCCTCTACCTAGGAATCTTCGGGGTCCTCGGCCTAATCCGCGCCCTCAAAAAACTACGCGAAAGCACCCGATAAGCCACCCCGCCGCTCACCCCACCCACCCTGGTATGCAGAGAGCCTTAGGACAAGCTCCATTTACCAGCCCACAGACACACACCTAAACTAGTCATAACCGCCGTCGCACGATTGGAACCTCCATGATTTCCCCCGAATTCAACGGAACCCCCAGCACCGAAGAATACCGCGCCTACCTGGCGCTACTGCTACGCGAAGTCTTCATCGGCACAGCAGAAACGGTTCCCCTCTACCACGCGGCAGGACGCATCCTCGCCCAAGACGTCACCGCACGCATGGACGTACCCAGCTTCGACAACTCCCAAATGGACGGTTACGCCCTCACCGCCGAAGCCGCAGAACGCGAAGACCGCATCTTCACCGTCGGACGAGAAATCCCCGCCGGCCGACCCCTCCAGCGTTCCCGCTCCTCCGACGACCTGACCTACCCCATCATGACCGGCGCGCCCATGCCCAAAGGCTACGACGCCGTCATCCCCGTCGAACAGTCCGAACGCATCGAATACCCCGACCTGCCCGAATCCTTCGGCCGCCCCAGCGAAAAGGTCAAACTTGCCCCCGGCAAGCCCGGGCAGTTCGTGCGCCGCCGAGGTGAAGACGTCGTCACCGGTCAGGTCCTCGCACGCGCCGGTGAACGCGTCACCCCCGCCCTGCTTGGTGCGCTCGCATCCCAGGGCTATGCGCGCCTGACCGTTGCGGCCGGCCCCCGCGTGCTCGTGTGCACCGGCGGTGACGAGATCCTCTCCGGCGTTGAAGAAGACGGAAGCGCCACCACCCAGGAGCTCGGTCAAGGCCAGATTTTTGACGCTAACGGCCCCATGCTCACCGCCATGCTCCGCGAAGACGGAGCGGAGGTGCGCCGCATCGCTATCGGTGACGACCCGATCGAGCTACTGCACCGCCTCACGGCAGAATACGAGAGCTTCAAACCGGACATCATCATCACTTCGGGCGGTATTAGCCACGGTAAATACGAGGTGGTGCGCAACGCCATCGCCAAGGCGCACGAAGCCGATATTCTGGTGCCTGTCTCCTGGTTTGGCCATGTCAGCCAGCAACCCGGCGGCCCCCAGGGCGTAAACGTTCTCGCTTTCAAGGGTCACCGCGTGCCCATGATTTCCTTCCCCGGCAACCCGGTGAGCACCCTCATCTCGTACGCGCTGATTCTTCGCCCCTACCTGCGTGCCGGTGGCCCCTACGGCGTGCCCCACGCGGTTGCCTCCGAACAGGCAAGCCTGAACAACGCACCCCGAGGCGTGCTCGTCACTGACACCCCGCTCACCGCACCGGCGACTAAGCGCCAGTTCCTGCGCGGCACCCTCGCCATGGTCGAGGTGGAACCCGGAACCTACCGGGTGGAGCTCTACCCGGACATCCTCTCAGGCTCGCACCTGCTGCACCGCGCCGCCCAGGCAGATGTGCTCATCGAGCTGGCGCCCGGAACCACCTACACCGGGGGAGAGGCGGTACACTACCACCGCATTCGCCTCACCGATAACTAGGCGACCCCCCCGCATTGTTCCTTGCTTGAACGACAAGGAATAATTGAGACTCACACTAAGTAACGATTCGCGGCAGAAGAATACCGCGCAGAAGCCAGGAGAAACGATGATCTCTACCTCGCAGCCCAACCAGGAACTGACCCACGTGCGCGCCGACGGCTCGGCACACATGGTGGATGTTACGGAGAAGTCGGTCACCACCCGCATCGCTCTGGCTGAGGCGACCGTGCGCACCCGCGAAGACGTGATCGCCATGATTTTTGACGCTGATCTGCCCAAGGGTGACGCGCTTCCGGTCGCACGTGTTGCCGGCATCATGGGCGCTAAGCGCACCCCGGAAATTATTCCCCTCTGCCACCCGCTGCCGCTTGGCAAGATCACGGTCGACTTCGAGCGCGGCACCGACTTCGTGCGTATTGAGGCGTCCGTGAAGACCCGCGGCGTCACCGGCGTAGAGATGGAGGCGCTCACCGCCGTCTCCTCGGCGGCACTGACCGTTTTCGACATGATCAAGGCAGTCGATAAGTACGCCGTCATCACCGATATCCGAGTTCTGGAGAAGAGCGGCGGCAAGTCCGGCGACTGGTCCGTCCGCGAGGACTCCTAAGCTGCGGCGGCGCACCGCCCCCACCGTCACCTGATAGATACAGAAAAGGAAAGCCAATGAGTAGCGAAGACTACACCATGCCCGAGAACCTCACCGGCCTGGTTATTGTCGCCTCCACCCGCGCAGCCCGCGGCGTGTACGAGGATAAGTCCGGCCCCATCGCCGTGGAGTGGCTGCGCTCGCGCGGCTTCGACACCCCGGATGCCGTGGTCATTGAAGACCGCGATATTGTCGAGTACTTCAACACCCTGGTGACCGAAGGTAAGAAGAACGGTAACCTGCCGACCTTCATCCTGACCAGCGGTGGTACCGGTCTGAACTCTGACGACCAGACGGTGGAGGCGGTTCGTCCCCACCTGGACAAGGAAGTACCCGGCATCATGCACGCCTTCTGGATGAATGGTCTGAAGAACGTTCCCTCGGCGGTGCTTTCACGCGGCGTTGCGGGCGTTATTGACCGCACCTTCGTGATGACCCTGCCCGGTTCGCGCGGTGGTGTGAAGGACGGCGTGGCAACCCTCGACCCGCTTGTTGAGCACATTTGCCGTCAGATGGAGGACTACCATGACCACTAAGCCGCAGAACGAAGAATCCCTGGACCATTCGGGTGCGCACGGTGTTGAGCCGAGCGGCTCGACCGTGGTGTTCACCGATATTACGGAGGCGCCCCTGGAGCCGCTGTACGCGGCGGCTAAGGCTGAGGTCATGACTGACGCTATGGGTGCCCTGGTAATTTTTGACGGTATTGTGCGTAACCATGATCACGGTAGTGCGGTGCGCGGGTTGTCCTATAGCGCGCATCCGCAGGCTCGTGAGTATATTGCGGAGGTTGCTGCCGAGGTTGCTGCCGAGCTGGACGGTGTGCGTCTGTGGGCTGTGCATCGTGTGGGTCCGATTGCTATTGGTGAGTCGGCTCTGACCGTGATGGCGGCGGCGGCTCACCGTGGCCGCGCGTTTGATGCCTGTGAGCTGGTGGCTGACCGGGTGAAGGCTCGTGTGCCGATTTGGAAGGAACAGGAACTGCTCGATGGAAGCATCGAGTGGGTTGGCGTGGATACTTCACCCTGCTAGCCTTCTGAATATTCTGATATCTCTATATAAGCCTGTCAGGGGGATTTCTCTCGGGCAGGCTTATTTTCCTTGAAGCTTGGATCCCCTGAAATCGCAAGCTGCCTCTACTACTTGATGCGAGGAACCCCCTATGTCTTCTCATGCTTCTCGTAGCGCGAGCGAGCTCTCTGCCGCTGAGCGTGCGTTCTATTCTCGTCAGCTGATTCTGCCCGAAATGGGCTACGAGGCTCAGTTGGCGCTCAAGGGCGCACGCGTGGTGGTGTTGGGTGCTGGTGGTTTGGGCGCACCCGCGCTGCTGTACCTGGCGGGTGCCGGTGTCGGTCAGATTGTGGTGGTTGATGATGATGTCGTGGATGCTTCGAATCTGCACCGCCAGGTGATTCATACGCACGCCAGGGTGGGTAACTCTAAGGCTGAGTCTGCCGCTGAGTCTTTGCGCTCGCTGAATCCTTTGATTGAGGTTGTGCCGGTGCGTGAGCGTCTGACGGAGGCGAATGTTGATGAGCTTTTGTCTGGTGCTGATGTGGTGCTGGATGGTAGCGATAATTTTGAGTCGCGTTATGTGGTGTCGGCGGCGGCTGCGCGTGCTGGGATTGCGCATGTATGGGCTGCGATCCTTGGTTTTGATGCGCAGCTGAGTGTGTTTTGGGCTGATCGTGGTCCGGTGTATGAGGATTTGTACCCTCATGCTCCTGCCGCCGGTAGTGTGCCGTCGTGTAGTACTGCTGGCGTGGTGGGTGCTATGGCTGGTGTGGTGGGTGCTGCGATGGCCATGGAGGCGGTGAAGCTGCTGACCGGGGTGGGGGAGCCACTCATGGGTGAGGTTGGCCTATACTCGGCATTAAGCGGAAGGTGGGAATATATACCTCTTGTAGCTAGCGTGCAAGCTGTACCTAAGAAAAGTCCTGTTTTGCCCCAAGAAACGAGTCATAAGCCCAAAAACCATGTAACAATTCGTAATATTTCTCAGGACTTTACAAGCTCTTCTGCCAACTCGAAGCCCCGCTCAATGAGCGCTCAGGACCTTAAAAAGATGTCATCGGGTGAAAATATTGCCCTTTTGGATGTCCGTGAGCAGGTGGAGTTCAATGCCTTTGCGATTGACGGTGCCATTAATCTACCCCTCACCGAATTGCTTGAGGCGGCTCGAAATGACTCTCTCAAAGCCCTGATTGAGCGTAAAATCCCCGCAAATGCCCAGAAAATCGTTATTTACTGCACCGGATACACCCGAACGGTTGAGGCGGCTCGTGAAATAGCGCCTCTGGAGGAGCGTTCTGTGTACATGCTTGAGGGTGGAATTTCTGCCTGGCTTACGGTCTAAAACACCCTTATTTCGCGCGAATTAGGCAAGGTTTTTATCTCGTATTTTCTATGCCGAATTTCCGATATATTGGGCAGTATGGAACAAGCATCACAGATTAAGGGCCCGGACGGCCCCCTTACCGATC
>ERZ773024.207-NODE-207-length-22210-cov-6.732070_pt1 | contig 22210 bp, 17 predicted proteins | sample MGYA00511667_ERZ773024 | MGnify/ENA primary metagenome ERZ773024 (study PRJEB29015, sample SAMEA2738117) | human oral metagenome | biome: human oral; feature: human-associated habitat; material: saliva | place: China | collected 2258 ... | reverse complement strand
CATATTTCCCAGAGCCAAGAATCTGCGCGAGCAGGTAGGCACGCTCGGCTCGCAGAGCCTCCAGCAGTTCGGTGCGACGTACATCCGATGCCACCGCCGCATGTCGTAGAGCGGCGGCAACCATCAGCTCGGGAACGCCACCGGCGAGCAACCCCAAGGGCAGGGTGAACTCGCCCAGCCCGTACTGACGCAGGGCACCGCCCACGCGCATCTGCGTGAAGGCGTCCGGCACGAGGGCGAGCACGGGAATACCCGCCGCGGCGGAGAATACCGCCGGGTGGTAGCGGCTGGTCAGCGTGAACGCCGCGCCACGGTGCACGGTAACGCTCTGGTCGGCGTGCAGAATCGGCAGCAGGGTCGCCGGGGTGGAGGGGCTGAGCTGCTCAGCGAGGCGCTGATGCACCTGAATATCGCCGCTTTCGGGGTTCTCCGGGTCGCCAAAATGGCTCAGGAACACGGGGGCGTAGCCGTGCTCGCGCCACATGCTATCGAGCAGACCCGCAATCTGCTGCGCCTGCTGTTCGGTGCACTCGTTGACGGTCACGCACACGTAGCGTTCGGGCAGCTCATCCAGTGCCTGACCTGCGGAAACGCCTTCCGCATAGTGCAGGGTACGCGCGGGGGAAGCCGGCAGGTAGTCGGTGGCATCGTCCACGCTCAGGCGCGCGTCAATACCCCGCTCACGGCACCAGGCGAGGGAAGAATGTTCGCGCACCGTCACCGAATGGGCGGTGCGCAGCATACGTTCCAGAACCTGCGCGTCCTCGGGGTTGAGCACCGGGCCCAGGGACTGGCCGGTCACGTACACGGGCACGCCCGCATGCTCGGCGGCACGCACCGCGGCGGCGCGTTCGTAGAGCAGCCAGCCGTAGCGGGAATTGAGGTTGCCGCCGCCGGAGACCACGACCGCGTCCATGGTGGCGATAGCGTCCGCGAATTCCACCATGCGCTCAACGGTTTGCGCCAGGGGATGTAACACCTCCGGCAGCGCCTGCACCTGCGGCAATGCCACCAGCTCGGTAACGGAGGGGCGCTCCCGGTCGGCGTGCAGCTGCGCCAGGACGCACTCGAGCGCCGCGAGGGTCAGCTCGCGTTCAGCCGGCGCCCAGGGGAAGAGGAAAAACGGCAGGTACTCATAGGGTGCGCCCGCCTCATGCTGTGCCGCCTCATGATGTACCGCCGCGCCAATATAGCGCGCCGAATGTCCCACATCGCGGGTCATGAGGGTGACCGCCGCGCCGCCTTCGGAAAGCGCCGCCGCGCTCGCAATGGTCATGGCTTCGTCGCCCACGTGGTAGGTGTGCTGGCCGATATCGCCAATGACGAGCACGCGTGGTGCTTCAGCAAAGTGCGGTGCTTCAGTAACGGGCAGTGCTGTAGAAGAATGATTGTTCACTGTCACGCCTTATGCGCCCTTCTCGCCGGTAGAACCATCCTCAGTACCGCGACGAGCCTGAGAACGCTGGCTGAGGGAACGCTTCGCCAAGGAACGCAGCGCGCGGCCCGGGGTGCGCAGGTGCTTGAGAACCCGCAGACGCTCCTCAATAGCCTGCTGGCGGTTCTCAATAGCCTGCTGACGGGCCTCGATACGTTCCAGGCGGCTCTCAATAGAGCGCAGAATGTCCAGGGATTCGCGGGTCAGATCGTGCCCGTCAATCACGCGGCGCTCCAGATCAGCCGCCAAATGCGCCTGATACAGGTACGCACCCGGTCGGGCACCCGCCTGCAAATCCTCACGGATAGCGCGGGCGCGCACCAACGAATCGAAGCGGGCATGATCAGCCTGACGCTTCACGCTATTCGCCTCGGCACCCTCCGCGTCGGGGCGCAGCGACCAGTACGCCAGCGGCTCATCCACCAGCAGAATATCCGCCACAGAGGCGGCACGCATGTTGAACTCCCAGTCGCCGACTACCGGCAGGGACTCGTCGTAGAAACCGACCAGCTCGTGCAAGCTGCGGCGGTAGAGAATACCGATCGGCACGGCACGGTTCGTGCGGAACAGGAACTGCAAACCCATGCCGGGCAGGCCGTCGTGGAAAATACGTTCCTCGTACACCTCGAACTCGCCCTCGGCGTTCTCACGTTCGTACCGCTCCACAACGCGGGTGGTGCACATGAGCGCGCCGCTCTCTTCCAGCGCCGCGACGGTGCGTTCCAGGAACTCGGGTGCCCACAGGTCGTCGTCATCGTGAATCGCCACGTATTCGGAGGTGGTCGCCGCCAAACCGGCGTTGGATGCCGCCTCCATGTTGCCGCCGGCGGTGGTCAGCAACTGTACGCGGCTGGAATCCTGCGCGTTAGAACCCAGCGGAGAAGCCTCAATGACGGCGCGGGTTGCCTGTTCGTCGCCTCCGTCGTTAATCACGCAGACCGTGTAGTCGGTGAAGGTCTGCTGCGCAATATTCTCCAGCGCGCGGCTCAAGAAGCGGGGGCGGCCCTTCGTGCGGACCAGAATAGCTACGGTAGGGGAAGACATAACCACAATCAGTCGAGGGTGAATGGGCCCGTGCCAGCCCAGGAACTCAACCCATTATGAAGGTGTGCACTGTTCAGACTCAACCCGCCGCCCGGCTAACCCGCGGCAGTGGGCATGCAGGGGCACGAGCCGCCCCTAAAAACTAGCTGATGGACTGTAGCGCCACCATCGCCAGCACACCGAGCACAAAGCACGCCGGAATGGTTACCAGCCACACCAGAAGAATCTGCAGAACAATCCTGGATTTCAACGCGTTAAAACGCTGGTTCACGCCCGCGCCGAGCGCCGATGCAGTCGCCAGGTGCGAGGAGGAGAACGGCACCTGCAGCAGGAAGTAGCCGAGCACCTGCACCACAGCGGTGGTACCCTGAGCGACCGCGCCACGGAATGGGTCCAGGCGCACCATCTTGTAGGCGAAGGTGTAGCCGATGCGGCGGCCACCGGTCAGCGTACCGGCACCCAGGCTGAGGGCAATGATGAGGGTGCCCAGCAGCATCCCGCCCCAGGTGAGGGACTGAATCAGCGCCGGATCCATGATGCGTTCGCTCAGCAGTGCCCACAGCAGCAGGTACAGGTAGCCGGTCTGCAGGCCGTGTAGCAGCGAAATCGCGGAGGCAGACACCGCCAGCACCTCGCGGGCATGCTGATTCACCAGGCGCGGGTTGTGGCCGACCACCAGCCGGTAGAACGGCACCACCATCAGCCAGGACAGCAGAAAAATGAGTGGCGGCAGGTAGAAGAGCGGTAGCAGGGTCGCACCAAAAATATGCGGCAGGAATGCGAGAGAACCGAAGCCTTCAGCGGCGCTGTCACTCCTCGTCTGGGTCCACCAGCTCACACCGGCGAGGGCACCGACCAGCGCGTGAGTTGAGGAGGACGGCAACCGCAGGAACCAGGTGAGTACACCCCAGATAGCGCAGACGAGCAGCGCCGCAACAATGCCGTTCAGGCCGGTGGTACCCTCCGGGGCACTCACCCACGAGGCGGAATACTCACCGAGTAGCAGGAATGCACCAACCACACCAAGCACGTTGAAGAGCGCGGCAAGGTACAGGGCGGAGCGCTCGCCGAGGGCGCGGGTACGCACCGGAACAGCGACGGCGTTTGAGGCGTCGTGCACACCGGTCACGTAGACCGCGGCAATGAAGGCGCAACAGGCTAGAAGACCCAGGAGCATTAGGATTCCTGAACGATAATGCGGCCGATCTCGGCGGACACATCACGCATGGCGTTGGAGGCGGCGGTCAGCTGCGCCAGGAAGGTGGCGTAGCGGCGGTACCGTTCGGGGGTGTAGCGTTCGGCAATGTACGCGTCGTACTCTTCGGCGGTGCGCAGTGCCTGGCGGGAGATGCGCAGCATGTCCATCCAGTAGTTGTCGAGGCCGCGAATATCGGCGAGTTTGGGGATGACGGCGGCGGTCAGCACCGCTTGACGCTGAATAATGTCCAGGATTGAGGTGATGTGCGTGGCGAAGCCGTCAATGCTGTGCAGGGACAGCACGTGCGCGGCGCTGGTGAGCTTCTCAACGGCGTTGGTGAGCTTGCGTGCCAGCGTGTACAGGTCTTCACGCGGAATCGGCGGGGAGAAGGAGCTACGCACCTCGGTGAGGGTGCGGAACAGCAGGTTCGTGGAGTCCGCCTCGTGGGTGAGCATGCGTTCGAAGAGTTCGGGGTACTCCGCGACGGGGGAGCCGACCATTTCAGAGAGCAATGCCGCTGCCTCACCGACCTGCGCTGAAATTTCAGCGAGGGAGGCGAGGGATTCGTTGGCGTGGGGGAAAAGTCGGTGCAGCATAGTTCCCAGTCTAACCAGTATTGGGGGCTGCGGGTGCGCATAGCCCGCGCGCATCTCACGAGCGCCCGACCTGCAAACGCTACTGTAACGACCAGTAAATGTTACTGCGCCGACCTGTTCGCGGTTGCGCATGAGGGTTTTAAACAAAAAACGGTGGGGGTCGATTTCTCGACCCCCACCGGAACGTTTAGGGATGTCGGGTTGGGAGCGCCTCTCGGCGGAAGGCCGCTCGAAGCGGCTAAAGATTTGGAGCCCGGGGCTACCTATTAGCAACCCGACATCTTGTAATTATTATCCACCCGCACCCGGCGCAGAGTCAATCGGAAACAGGCTTTTCAGGCCTTTGCGGCCCAATGTGGAACCTGTGCCAATTCGCGGCACGAACCCGCATTTTTAGGCGCTCAAACGTTGCAGAAGACTAGAATGCTTCGAGGTTGGTCTGCGATTTTTCCTGCGCAGAATCAGCCCCGGAACCCCCGTTAGCCTGCTGACCAGCCTCAACGGCGCGTAGCTGGGCGGCGACCGCCTCCAAATCGTGCGCAATCTGCTCCATCTGCTGAGCCTGACGCGGCAGACGAGCACGACGCTCCACCGCCTCACGCTTCACCTCGTGACTGCCCGGAACCGCACCATCCTGCCCGGCAGAGCGCGCATAATCGGTGCGAATACCCAACGCCACCACGTGCGCAAACGCGGCGCAACGTTCCATCGCAATGTCCATATCGCCGGTGTACAGGCCCGCCAGAATCTCATCAATCGTGCGGACCACCTCGTCGGCACTCGGCGGGTCGGGAACACCCGCCACCACGTGCGAACGGTAATCCTCCGCCATGCCCAGCTCAAAGGCGCGGCTCACCCCGCGCGGCGAACGATGCACCACGTCCCGCAGCCAGTACATGCGCCACAGCGCCCCCGGCAGGGAGTGGGCGCTCGCGTGGGACCAGAGTTCGGCGAGCGTCTCAATACCGTAGTCGTCGGTGAAGCTGACGAGCCGTTCGGTCATCTGTTCGTCGGTGCCGCGTCCGCGCATCAGTAGGATGCGTGCGGAGGCGTGCGCCGCCTCTTCGCGTGCGGCGGGGTCCATGCCGCCTTCGTGGCGTTCGAATTTCTCGGCGGAGTAGAGGACGGGGCGGTGGTGGGTGCGGTGTCGGGTGCGCCCGGAGGCGCCGGTTGATGATGCGGGTGTAGACATAGGATTTCCCAGTGTACCGTTCATTGGTTGGGGGCCGGTAGTGTATAGTATTTCTATCTGCACACTTTCAGTTTTGTGTGGATAGGAGCGCCTTTAGCTCAGTCGGTAGAGCTACGGACTTTTAATCCGCAGGTCGTGGGTTCGAGCCCCACAGGGCGCACTAGCCGACCCGTCGCCTCCCGCTTTGCGGGGGTCGGCGGGTTTTTGCGTCTTCACCCTAGTGTGCGGGGTTTTACCCCGTGTTGATTCCGTGTGGTGGGGCGTGTCCTGCCGGGTTGGTCTGGCAGTTTTTGATTTGTGTACGTTGACCCGAAAAGATGAGGAAACCCGTGAGCGTCACCATTAAGAACCCCGAAGAGATCACGATTCTTGCCACTGGCGGTACGATCGATAAGTTCTATTCGGTGGCGGGCACCATGGATATTGGTGAGCCTGCCGCTAAGGATCTGCTGGATCGCGTGATTACCGATATCCGTTTTGATATTCGCCCGCTGATTGGCAAGGACAGCCTGGATATGACCGATGAGGATCGTGCCGAGCTGACCGAGGCGCTGAATGCGGTCACTAACGACCAGGTGCTCATCACTCACGGTACTGACACCATGCCGGAGACTGCCCGCTACCTGGTGGAGCACGCCGACCTGGGCGATAAGGTTGTGGTGCTGACCGGTGCGATGCAGCCCGCCGTGATGGCTCGTTCGGATGCAGGCTTCAACCTGGGTGCCGCTATTGCCGCCCTGAATCTGCTGGAGCCGGGTGTGTACATCAGCATGAGCGGTCGTATTTTCCCTGCTGAGAGCGTGCGCAAGGACCGTTCTCGCGGTATTTTTGAGGGCTAAGATGGCTGATTCCGCTCGTATGCGGCGGGGTGAACCGGTTTCTGCCGCTGAGCTTGCGCCGGTGGCGGGCTCCTCGGATCTTGTGCCGCAGGAGCAGATGTCGCAGGCGCAGCTTATGCAGCTGCAGGCTATGGATGAGCTGGAGCAGCAGGCTGATGAGTTCTGGAATGTCACCAGTGATTACCCGCTGCCGGCTAAGAATCTGTACCTGGTGCGTGTGCTGCTGCTGGTCGTACCCTCGCTGATTACTGTTTATTACTTCATCCGCGTCACGCTTTTCCCGATTGGTGCGGTGCCGCTGGTTTACCTGGTGATGCACATGTGGGTTGCCATGATTTACCGGGCGAACCGTTCGGTGAAGTTGGTGTTGCTGGCGAATGCGGCATCCGGGGTCGCGGCGGCCATTATGACGGCGTTCTTTGCCTATGCGCTTGTGACGGTGCAGGGCCCGCAGACGCTGCTGGACCGTGTGGGCGTGTTCTATACGGTGAGCCTGCTGACGGTCATGGCGTCGTTTGCGTTGGAGGTTCTGTTCTCGCTGTTTTATAGTTTGGCGGTTCGTAGGAGCTTGCGTTTGACGCGGCAGAAGCAACAATCGGAACAGCAGGGCGCTGAAGAACAGAAGGCAGAGGAACCGAATCCAGCAGAGCCGAATACCGAGGCACCGAACGCTGAGGAGTTGAACACTGAGGCTTCGCGTGTAGCGGAGCAGAGCTAACGCGCACCGACGGGCGGGGGATTTTCCCCGCGCATCCGCGCCTCTGCCTGGTGATGCCTGACGGGGTGTTGACGGGGCGATAAGGGGCGGTGTGACACGCTCTCAGTGATGCCCAGCTACTGCTCAGATTCCCCTAAAGTACGCGTGATACGGTAGAGACAGAAACACGACCAGCACCTGTCAGGAGGTCACCCATGGGCGCTACACATCTGAACACAGATGCTGCTTCATCCGCAGAACACCCGGATGAAGATATCAGTGTGCAGACTCGCTATCAGGCGCCTATCCGCCACGCGACTCCTGCCACGCCGGAGGTGTCTGTTCCGCTGAACGTGCCGCCGGTGGTGACTGGTTCGCATCCGGTTATTTCGGCGACTTCTACCGTCATTATTCAGGATGGTACGAACCCGCCAATTGTGGTGCGTACGCATCCGACGGGTCCTCTACCGCCGTTCCCGGGGCAGGGTCAGTTACCCGCTTTTCTGCGTACTTACACCGCTGATGAGGTGAAGGAGCGCAAGCAGAAGCTCAAGAAGAACCTCCTAGTCCGCGCCGTTATTTTGAGTATTTTGACCCTGGTCGAAGGGCTCATTATTTCTCAGTACACGCAGCCGTTGGCGATCTGCTTTGGTTTTGTGGCGGCGCTTTACCTGGTGGTTCAGATGTGGCCGCTGATGCGCCCTCCGAATGATTCGACGGATGCCTCCGTGTATAGCGTTTGGGCTATCTGCTCCCTGATCGGGTATGTTGCCGTGGGGCTGGTGCTTTCACCGATTACGTTCCTGCTGCTGATGCTCGACTGGGCTGGAGTTTCGATGGGGCTTGACCCCCTGCTGATACTTGTTGTCTTGGGCTTGGTCTGGTTGAGCGAGGTCGGTTTATCGTTGCTGACCATTTATCGCTTCAACAACTTGCGAATTGCGATGGCGAATCGGGCAGATTCTCCGTTGCTACCTGACAGTATTTCCGCGACGGTCGATCCGTCCACTTCTGCCTAAAGTTTTGAGGCGGCGCGGCAGACGAACGCCGCGCCCACACTCACATCACACACTCGCTCATACGTTTTCCGCACACTATCAGCCGATATCCGAAAGATTCAGCTATGTCCGCCGTCGAGTCCTCTCCGCCATCCGCTCCGAACACCACGCATCCTACGAAGCCCGCCACCCCCACTCTCGTGTCTGTGGCGGGTTGGGTTCTGCTTGTTATTGCTGTGGGTTGGCTGGCGCTGATTGCGTACACCGGCGTCTCCTATGCGACTACCCATTTGTCGCATTTTTCGACCTGGCGCGCCCAGTCGCTGGTGGATGCGCAGGCGTACTATCCGGTGCTTTTCCTGATGGTCAGCGCGTTCGGTAACGTGACCCTGCACGGTTTCTGCACGGTGGCGTATCTGCGTGGTTACCGGTGGGCGGCGTTGGTGCTGTCGGTAGCGTTGGCGTTGGGTGTTTTGGCTTCTTTGCTGATTATGCTGACTGTGGCGGCTCTTCTGGGCACGTTGAATGGTGCGCCGAGCCAGGATGTTGAGCTGCTGCTCAGTAGCGCTTCGCCGCTGTACACGCCGGTGTATATTGCGGGTCCGTACATGCTGGTGTGCGTGGTGGCGTTGGCGTTGGTGTGGTCGCGTCAGTCGCGTTCTTATATGGAGGCGCGCCGTGATTGGCGTGTGCGCCGCAGCGAGGATTACCTGATTTAGCCTCATAGATTCTTGCCGCGGATCCTGCAGGTCCTGCGGCTCACCGATAATTTTATTCACCCAACCACTATTCACCAACCACAGTTAGGATGACTCGTGCACCCTGCTTCCGAACCTGCGCACGAATCCTCATCGCAGATTAGCCCCGGCGCCGCTAAGCGCACATATGATGAGCGGGCGGCGTTTGAAGAGGCGAAAAGAAACCTTGGCATAGTTGGCGACAAGGAAGAGGAATATAACCGAGGAATGGCAATTCTTGGTAAAGCCTATTCCATCGCTATGACGCTCATTCTGGTGTATTTCCTCCTGGATGCGTACCAGATTCTCGTTACTGCGGGTCGTAGTGTGAACATCGGCTCGTTCCTGAGTTATGCCCTGCCGAAGGTTCTGCCTGACGCCATCGTGGTGGTGCCGTTCCTCTGGATCGTTCTGGATTGGGTCAAGGATGGGTACATTAATCCGCGCCGTCTGATGATGCTGTACCTTCTGCTGTGCTCCTTGAGCGGTGTGCTTTCTTTCGCCGGTGTTTTTGGTCTGGCTCAGGTGCTTTTCCCTGCGTTCACTGCTTTGGATCCGGCGTCGCATCCTGCCGCCGCTTCGTCTATCGTGACGCAGGCTCTGGTGGCGGTCATTACGGCGGGTAGCGCCGTCCTCATGTTCCTGCTGACTCGCCCTGCCGTGGGCGCGGTTCCGAGCCGTGCGGTAATTCGGAAACAGATGTGGGCTATCGAGGAAAACACCTCAGGTGCCGAGGATGACGAAGAGCTGACTCGCGAGGATGTTCTTCGTCAGCTCGAGAAGGAAGAGGGCCCTGTTAAGGACTCTACCGAGCATCTGTTGCGTGAGCTTTCTGCCGATTATGCGCTCTCGAATGATCCGGTGGAGAAGAACCGCCTGCTGGATGAGATACAGCAGGTTCAGCGCGCCCAGAAGGCGGGTGTAAAGCCTAATGTTGGTGGCGCCTCCACTGGTGAGGCGGGTAAGCCCCACGAGCAAGCACACGGGGGCGAGAAGGCTACTGCTGGCTCTACCGCGCCTGCCGCGCCTAAGGTGGTGCTCCCGCCGCGGCCAAAGGCACTACGCGGCGTCATGCGATGCTTTGTCGCCATTATGGCGGTGGAAGCAACCCATAAAATCTTCCTACATATGATTGACGGGCGTTCAGCCGGTGGCATCGAATTATGGGTGGGTTTCATTATCCCCGGTGTAGTGCTCCTCCTCGTTGAGCACGCCATACCGATGTTTGTTCTCTGGCGATTATGGAGAGGTCGATTCTGGGCGTATGTCGTCATCTTTATTAGCTTCGCTTATATAGCTATCAGGGGCTTGATAGATTTTGTGAACACCTTCCTGACGACTGGTTATCTTTCCCGGTTGCTGAATGGCACGCAGACGTGGAGTTCTCAGTACTACGCGGCAGCTGTGCTGTCTAGGAATGTTGCCGACACCTTGATTACGCTCCTCTCCACCCTGATTGTTGTGTTGCTCTTGAGCCGTTCCACCAGGGTTTATATGGCTACCGCGAGGTTGGCGCGGTTGAAGGCGCGCGAACAGGTGAACGCTGGTGACGGTTGGATTGTTGTGCATCAGGACGCAGAAACGCGTGCTCACCTAGAAGAAGAGCAGACGCGTTGGGAAGAGAAGGAAGCTAACCGACGGGCTGAAGAAGCGGCCGCGCAGCAGTACAAGACAACCCGCCGCACGGATGCGCGGAGGAACTCCCGCAGCGAACAGCGCGGCTATAAGGATACTTCCGTGTACACCGAAGAAGGCTACCGCCTCAACTAGGGCAAGATGCCCCTCCTCATGGGGAAACTCTCTTCTGCACCCGCCCTGCGCTATAGCGTGCGGGGCGGGGCGCGAAGAGCAGAAAGGAACAATGATGTCAGAACGCACCCCAAAGCAACCGTTGAATGACCCGGAGTACACGGTTCCCGAGTACAGCGTGCTGTTGCCCTCCGACGAGGCTGAAAATAGCACGGTGGAGAGTAGCGCGACAGAGGATAACGCGCCCGGCGACAGCGCCCCCGAGCAAACCACTACCGGCTACACCGCGCCTGTCGCCTCCGAGCAGGTAATTCCGAAGCGCCCGCAGGCTATGCGCAACGTCATGTGGTGTGCAGTCGCCATGATTGCGTTGATGGTTCTTAGCAGTTCTCTTCGGATCCTGCTCCCAAGCCAGTCGTATATCGATTTTGAGATGGTGGTGAGAACTCTCTTCTCTATGCTGGCGTTTACCCTCTTCGCCTCCATCATCCCGATTTTTATCCTCTGGAAAGTCTGGGATGGCCGTGAGTGGGCGCGCATTCTTACCATCATCGGCAATGCTTTTGCAGTGGCTAACGGTGTGCTTATTTTTGCGAATAATTTCATGGACTCAAGGTATTTCTCCAGGGCGATAGGCGGGTCTTCGTATTCAGCCTCTTACCTGGTAGATACCGTTAGCGGCACTCTTATGTTTGTCCTTCATATCCTGATGATTGTGCTGCTGACTCGTGCTCCTATTAGGACGTACACACAAATCGTTAGCGGGGCACGTGCACTAGAACATCAGCAGATGATGTCTGAGACGAGACAGGCTGCCGGTCAGGTACCGGCAGAACTTCGAGAGATTTTCGCTGACGATGAGGATGACGAACGCACCTCATCAAAGGAAAACAACCCTCGCCCGCCACACCGTAGCGCGGGATGGGGCACGTAGAAAGGCGCAACAACATCAGGAGTCCCGTGGCTAACCCTCGGAATGGTGTACGTGGTGACTCTGGTACCTCTGAATACGCTGAGAAAGGGTACCGCCTTCCTAGGGCGCGGCGCGCCTCCTTATATCCTTAGGGTAAGACTCTTTAACATCCGCTCCGTGGCACTGTAGCGCGGGGTGGGTGCCAGAAGAGAAAGTGCAAGGGGAGAAAGGAACGACGATGTCAGAACGTATCCCGAAGCAGCCGCAGAATGACCCGGAGTACACGGTTCCCGAATACAGTGTGCTGTTGCCCTCTGACGAGGCTGAAAATAGCACAGCAGAGAGTAACGCCGCCTCCAATAACGTTGCCCCCAGTAGCGCGGTAGACACTAACACGGCAGAGGATAACGCGCCCGGCGACAGCACCCCCGAGCACGCCACTACCGACTATCGGGAGGCGATCGCCGGATACAACGCTGCCGCCTCCGAACATGCGGGTTGGGTACGACCGAAGGCTCTGCGCAGCGCCAAGCGGTGCACCACCGCGATTATTATTCTGTCGCTTTTCACCACTATCCAGCTCTTCCTGCTCTTCGGTAAACCAATCGCCGGTGTGGAGACGCTACCTGACCTTGTCGTGCGTATGCTGGGATACCCTCTCCTCTTTGTTCTTGTCCAGATTTGCCTCTTCTGGATGACCTGGAAAGGACACAGGTGGGCGCACATACTTACCCTCATGTACAGCGCCTACGAGGTCTTGAGTCGCATGTATTGGTTTGCGCAAGATTTCCTCGTGGACTCCCGCTATATCACCTTGTTGATGGATGAGTTGCAATCCTCCGACTCTGCAGATTTTGCGGTCGCTTTTCTCATACGTACCGCGATTGGTGTTTTCATTACTGTCCTCTACGTCCGGAATATTGTCTTGCTGACTCGTCCCTCTGTGTGGGCGTACACGACTGCCGGCAGCACGCCGCATAGTCAGGTGGTTGATCAGAATCCACAGGCACCTAAAACGAACTCCAATGAAGGTGGGAACCGCCTCAACTAGGGTGTTTGCCTCAAACGGCACCACTACCACCAAAAGACTCAGAGCATGAAAGGGTGGGGATACCAGACGGTATCCCCACCCTTTTGCGTTAAATATCGAAATCTTCTAGCTGGTAAAACCCTTTGAGTTATCTAAAAGATTCCAGGCTTCGTATAAAAAAAGGTACTAGGCTCGAAGAGCTTACCCTATACTAAAAAAGTATTATTCTCTCAGCTAACTACATCAAATAACTCTTTTAGGTATATTTCAAGCAAATCTACCTATACGAGCACAACAATCACCGACTGACGCACCACAGTGCGAGCATACGAGAGAAAGAACAACGATGTTTAACAATACTTCCGGCGCCCCGGCGGGCACGCTGGCGCCTCAGCCTAACGCCGTAGCATCGAACTTTCCGGCACCGAACTTCGCAGCACCCACCGCAGAGGCACCTCAGTCTCAGGTTCCTGCTGGTGCCCGCCCCGTGTATGGTGTTCCGGGCATCCAGCGCGCTATCAATCTTCCGTCGCGCCCTATTGCCATCTGGGCGGTATCCCTATTCTTGATGCTGTACATGTCCACATACCCTCTACAGCCTCTTGTGGGTCTAGAATTTACGGGCGCTTACATGTTTGCAGGTATGACGATGGGGCTTACGATGATTCTCCCTATTGTTCTTGGAGTAGTCTCTGCCTGGTACCTCAATGAGGGTTATGAGTGGGCACGAGTGGTGATTATTATCGAGGGTGCGTTACGCATGATCCTGGATATTGTGTTTGTAGCTCTCTTCGCTCACGTTTTCTTTGACAATGAATACGATTCGCAAATGTTTAGGGTGTTGTTCTTTGGCCCGTTTATGACTCTCGAAGTCTTGTGTGCGAAGCTCGCTTTTGATTTCATTAGCCGCATCGTGATTATTGTTCTTCTCTGCCAGCCGCAGGTGGGGCGGTACATCCATATGCGTGGAGACCTGCGACGCATGGGCGTGCGCTAAACATAACTAACCGGGGCGCAACCCCGCCCGCCTCTTGAGGCAGGTTTCGCATGAGCCTGCCAGGTTTGAACAATCACCGACTCACGCATCAGCGTGGGGCACATACAAGAAAGAACAACGATGTTTAACAACGCTCCCAACTCTTCGGCTACTGGCCCGGCATCTCAGCCTAACGCCGCAGCACCGAACTTTCCGGTTCCGGGCGCACCCGCTCCTTCATACAGCATGCCGGGCTCCTACGGAGTCGTTTACGTCCCTTCGCAGCCTGTCGCCCTGCGTGCGGCGATGGGCTGCGCAATCGCTGTGACGGTATTGGGCGCCCTATCATCCCTGTACGTGATGGCCTGGCGTGGTGTGGAATTCGCTGGTCTTTCATGGATTGGCTTTACCGCTATCGGCGGGCTCGTCATCTGGCAGCTCTGGCAAGGAGCCCGCTGGGCGCACATACTGGTCATCGTTGACTGTGCGCTATACCTTGTCCTTAACCTATTGGGCTTGCTGTTGCTTCCTCTTTTGCGTCAGATTGGTGTACCCGTCCTAGAAGTGATTGGGCTAGCAGGCGCATACCACTATGGAGATCCTAATGTCTTCTTTGTGCTGGCTCTAGGCAGGACCGCACTTGATGTTGTCTTGCATATTGCCATCATTATTCTTCTGGCTCAACCGCAGGTATTGCAGTACTTCAAAGCTCACGCGGACCTTCGAAGCATGGGCGTAAAGTAACCTCGCGGAGGTGCAGCTGGCTTCCGGGGCATCACCTCCACCGGGTTTGAGAGAACGCAAAAAGGTGGGGATACCAAACGGTATCCCCACCCTTTCTCATCCCCGGCTCAGCAGCCGAGAAGGACTCACGTATTACTCAGCAGATTCCTGCTTCGCCTTCGAACGGCCACGCAGGTACTCGATAAAGACCGGCACCACAGAAACCGCCACAATAATCACAGCAATGTACTCAATGTTGTTGTGCACGAACGGGATACCGCCCAGCAGCACACCCGCCAGACCAATCGAACCAATCCACGCAACCGCGCCAACAACATTCCACAGGTGGAACTTCTTACGGTCGTACGAAGAAATACCAGCCGCAAGAGACACAAAAGTACGAACAATCGGCACGAAACGACCCAGAACCAGAGCCAAACTACCGCGCTTCTGGAAGAATTCCTCAGTAGTGTGCAGGTTCTTAGTGCTCAGAATCTTCGCGTCATCCTTGAAGATCTTACGGCCGTAACGGGCACCAATCTGGTAGCCAACCTCAGCGCCAGCAATAGCAACCAGCACCAGGACCGGGAAAGCAACCCACAGGGACAGGCCCATCTGCTCATGAAGCATACCCAGAGCAAAAATCAGGGAGTCACCCGGAAGAACCGGGAAAAGAACACCGGACTCAATAAATACGATAATTGCCGAAACAACCAGAACCCAGGGGCCGGTATCGAGCAGGAACTGCTCAAGGTCGAGGCCCAAGAGCGCAACCGGAAGATGCGCCAAAGCGATGGCAAGAAAAGTCATGAAAAATCCTGAACTGTGAGTGGACCGCACGCACGGATCGGCGGCGGAATAACACCAGCATAGAAAGTGTACCTATGGTGAACATTGTGCAAAACTATGCGGAGGCTGTGTATTACTGGCACAATTCTACCGGCATTTACGCCGGACGCACGGGTGAGCGAGGCGTAAATCTCCCCACCATCGCGGCTAAACAGCCGGAGGTGACGCGGCGCTCGCACGCTTCCTCAAGAAATGGCTGTCCGCAGAGCCGGGCGATACCGGGGTGTGACATGATGGAAAGAGAGCACGGCGCGTCGCGGCGTAGCGATTGACCCAACCACCCACCGTTGGAGAGAACCATGAACCCCCAGCAGCCAGCGTCCAGCCCCGCCGATCTCCTGCATGCTGAAGCCCGTGAAGTGTTGCGCCGCCTCACCGGCGTCGCTGATGCCGAGTTCCACGACGGCCAGTATGAGGCGATTCGCGCCCTCGTAGCCGACCGCGCCCGCACCCTCGTCGTGCAGCGTACCGGCTGGGGTAAGTCTGCAGTCTATTTCATTTCTTCCCTGCTGTTGCGTGCCCGCGGTATGGGCCCGGCTCTTATCGTCTCCCCGCTGCTTTCCCTCATGCGTGATCAGGTCGAGGCGGCATCCCGTGCGGGAGTGCGCGCCGCCATGGTGAACTCCGCGAACGTCACCGAATGGGATGAAATCCGTACCCGCCTCGAAGCTAACGAGCTCGACGTGCTCCTGGTGGGCCCCGAACGCCTCAATAATCCGGCGTTCCGCGAGCAGTGGCTGCCGTACCTGCTGCCGCGCCTGGGGCTACTCGTTATTGATGAGGCGCACTGTATTTCTGACTGGGGCCATGACTTCCGCCCCGACTACCGCCGTATTGGTTCGCTCATTAGATCTCTGCCGGTGGGCGTGCCGGTGCTGGCGACTACCGCAACCGCGAATGACCGCGTTAGCCGCGATATCGCCGAACAGCTCAGCGCTGATACCACCGCACCCGTGCATATGCTGCGCGGTCCGCTGTCCCGCGAGTCCCTGCGCCTGGGCGTTCTGACCCTGCCTCATGAGGCGCAGCGCATCGGCTGGTTGCTCACGCACCTGAATAGCCTGCCCGGTTCGGGCATTATCTACACGTTGACTGTCTCCGCGGCAGAAGATACCGCAAACGCTCTGCGTGCCAGCGGCTACGAGGTGCTCGCCTACACCGGTAAAACTGACTCGGATGAGCGGCTGGTTGCAGAGCAAGCACTCAAGGAAAACAGGGTGAAGGCTCTTGTTGCGACGAGTGCCCTCGGTATGGGTTTTGATAAGCCTGATTTAGGTTTTGTTGTGCACCTGGGGGCGCCGTCGTCTGCGGTGAGCTACTACCAGCAGATTGGCCGCGCCGGACGATGTGCCGTCAACGCTGATGTTCTGCTCCTGCCCGGTCGTGAAGACCGCGCCATTTGGGAGTATTTTGCGACCGCCTCCATGCCTAACGAGGAGCAGGCGCTGGCGGTGCTGGATGCCCTCGCCCAGTCCCCGGAGGGGTTGAGCATTACCGCGTTGGAGGCGCGCGTTCAGTTGCGCCGCTCCACCCTGGAGCTTCTGCTGAAGGTGCTGGACGTGGAGGGCGCCGCCGTGAAGGAAGGTAACTATTGGCGTCGCACCTCTTCGCCGTGGCAGTACGATAGTGCCCGTTACGCGGCGGTGGCGCAGGCGCGTGTGGTGGAGCAGAATGCCATGCTCGAGTATGAACGTACTAGTCAGTGCCGTATGCTTTTCCTGGCTCAGCAGCTTGATGATGCTTCCGCGACTGCTTGCGGCCGTTGCGATGTGTGCGCGGGCCCCTGGTACCCGGTTGAAGTTCCCGCTGAGGCGCAGCAGGCGGCACAGAGCAGCTTTAATACGGTGGGCGTGCCCCTGCAACCGCGCCGTATGTGGCCGAGCGGGCTGGACCAGCTGATGGGTGCGGATGCGCCGCGCGGTCGTTTGTCTAAGGATGAGCAGGCTGAATCCGGTTACGCTTTGGCGCGTCTGAGCGACATGGGGTACGGTACTCGTCTGCGTGAGCTTCTGGCGACGAATGAACTGGGTGAGCCAGTTGATTCTGAGGTTCCTGCCGAGCTGGGTCGCGCCTGCGTGAAGGTGCTTGCCGCTTGGGAGTGGGCTGAGGCGGGTCGTCCGGTGGCGGTGTTGACTCTGCCTTCGCCGGTGCGTCCCCGTTTGGCTCAGTCCCTGGGTAGGGGATTGGCATCGGTGGGTCGTCTGGTGGATTTGGGTCAGGTGTCTCTGGTGGGGGAGCCGCGTTTCTTTGGCGGTAATAGCGCGTTCCGTTGTGCGGATGTGCTGCGCTCGTACCGGGTGCCTGCAGAAGTTCTGGACTATGTGCGTGAGCATCGGTGCCCTGTTCTGTTGGTTTCTGATGTCGTGGATTCGCGGTGGGCGTTCACGGCTGTGGCGCGTGAGCTACGGCTGGCGGGTGCTTCTGCGGTGTATCCTTTCTCTTTGGCTGCCACCCACTAGTTGCGCCCATTAACGTTTATTTATTCCCCTGACGAGGTTGTATGTCATATTCGGAATATTCAAAATTAACGATCACAGACGGTTCTTCCGCTGTGCTCAGCGATATTCCCGCTCGCCCCGAACACGGCGAGTGGATGGTCCGTGCCCTCGCCGAGGGCGCCGCCGCAGGTGAGCGTGGCGAGGTCCCTATTGGTGCTGTGGTGGTGGACGAGCAGGGTGTCATTATTGGTTCGGCAGGCAATACCCGCGAGCGGGAGCATGACCCCAGTGCCCATGCGGAGGTGAATGCGATTCGTCAGGCGGCGGCGCATCGTGGTCAGTGGCGCCTGGACGGGTGCACGCTCGTGGTGACGGTTGAGCCGTGCCTGATGTGCGCCGGCACGATCCTGGCGTCGCGCGTTTCGACGGTGGTTTTTGGAGCCTGGGAGGAGAAGACGGGGGCTGCTGGCAGTCGTTACGATGTACTGCGTGACGGCAGGGTTGCTCCGGCTCCCGAGGTGTATGCGGGTGTGTGTGCTGATGAGTGTGCGCAGCTGATGGTGGACTTCTTTAAGGAACGCCGCCCCTGACCTGCTCTAGGCCTCACCCCTAAAGATGGTTTGTATAACGCGAAAAGCCGCGCAGAGATTGCGTGGCTTTTCGCGTTATTTGTACGAAAAACCCCATTTATTTGAAAAATACTTCAGAAATTTCAAAAATGACCCATGTTTTTTCATGAAAAGCCCACCACATCACACATAACCGGGTCTACCATATATAGGCATTGGAGCCTCCGCCTGCCTGCGCCTGACGTTCTACACCCCGCGTGGTGCCCGCGGATGACTCCCAGAAACTCACCCGAACCATCCATTCTCTGAGGGGATCTAACCGTGTTAAGCGTTGACAATATTTGGGCGAAAGGGCGCCACACTCCGCTTTTTGACCGCACCACCTTCTCAGTGGGCGAGGGAGAAGTCATTATTGTTCAGGCGGATAGCCAGTTGGAGCGTACCTCTCTCGCGTTGGCGCTGACTGGTCGCCTTCCCCTGTCCGGCGGAACGATTAGCTGGAGCGAAGGCGATGATGAGCCTCGCCGTATTTCGATGAAGCGTCTGCGTGCTCTCAGTAGCGTGGTGGACTCTCCTGATGTGACCGCTCCTGAGCAGCATATGCGCGTACACGATTACGTGTCGGAGATGCTCTCCTATAACCTGCCGATTTTTGGCCGTTCCCGTGCGAGCCGCTGGCTGGCCGAGCGCGGTCTTGAGGAGCTGGACGGCCTGTGGATGGATGAGATTAGCGGCGAGATGAACATTGAGCTGATGGCTGCTTTGGCGCAGCATAGCCCCTCTGACTTGCTGGTTTTTGATACTCCTTCCCGACACCTGAACCACACGTACATGTGGCTTCCGTACCTGGAGGAGCTTGCCGCCGATGAGGACCACCCGCGCACGGTGGTGGCTGTTGTTCCGCATATTTCTGAGTCCTGGCATGGTGCGCGTGCGGTGGTCGGTCGTGCCTCTGAGGAACAAGCACCTGGGGAAAACGTGCCGGCTCTTGTTGAGGGCGAGATTGAACCCTCCAATGATTCCCCCGAACATGGCGAAAACGCTGAGAAGGAGTAAGAATGACTGTTCTGCGTGTTGCGCTCGTTGAGCTGAAGCGCCTGACCAGCGGTGTTCTGCCGGTTCTGGTGCTGCTTGCGATGTCCTGCATTCCGCTGCTGTACGGCGCCCTATACCTGTACGGTAACTGGGACGCTTACGGCCATGTGAATGGCATTGTGGGTGCCCTGGTGGTTGAGGATGAAGGCGCTGAGGATTCTGAAGGTAAGCAGGTGAATACCGGTGCGGACGTGAAGAAGAACCTTCTAGACGCTGGCACGTTTGATTGGCGTCAGGTGCAGACTCGCACTGAGGCTGTTGAAGGCGTGGAGAACGGCACCTATGACTTTGCGATGGTGATTCCTAAGGATTTTTCCCGTAATTTGCAGAGCGCCGGTTCGTTCAAGCCTGATGCTGACGGCAAGACGGGCACTATTGATGCGCGTTCGGCGGGTATTGAGGTCATTACGAATGATGCCAATAACTATGTGCTGACGAATATTGTCACGAAGGCGGGCACTTCGGTGCGTGATTCGGTGGCGGAGAAGGTCGGTAATTCTACGGCGAATTCGCTGTTGGCTAGCTTCACGACGATTCATTCGAAGATGGGTGAGGCTGCTGATGGTGCGTCGAAGGTGAATAACGGCACGGTGAAGCTGGCGGATGCTATCACTCAGCTGAAGGACGGCACTGCCACGGTGAATGATGGTGCCGTGAAGCTGAAGGATGGCACCTCCTCCTTGGCTGATGGTCAGTCCCAGTTGCTGGATGGCCAGAAGCAGTTGGCGGAGGGCGCTGCGAAGCTTGCTGATGGTGTTTCGACTTTGGATTCGGGTGCCGAGAAGCTGGATTCTGGTGCTGCGAAGCTTGCCGATGGTGCTTCGAGTTTGAAGGATGGTTCGTCGACGTTGGCTTCGGCTGCGGCGTCTGCTTCTGATGGTGCGGCGAAGTTGAAGGACGGTTCGGCTACCCTTGCTGAGGGTACTGCGAGCTTGAAGAGTGGTTCGGCTTCGGTGGCGAAGGGCGCTAATGATTTGGCGTCTGGTATCCATCAGTTGCGTGAAGGTATGGATCAGGCGGGTATTCGTGAGTTGCCGGCCGAGTTGAACGCGATGTGCATGCGCCTGCATGAGACGGATACGTCTGCCGGTAGTGGCGATTTTGGTCGTGATCTGTCGAATACCGTGGTGTCTGCGACTGCGCAGAAGGTGCGTGCTCAGGTGACTCCGCTGGTTGAGGCGGGTACGTTGACTCAGGAGCAGGCTGATCAGCTGGTGGCTGCTGTTGATTCTGAGGAGACGAAGAATGAGGTTGCTGAGCTGAATCAGAAGGCTCTGCAGTCCCATCTGGCTGCTCGTGATGCTGCCGCTGCTGATGCCCTGTCGAAGCTGAGTGCGTTGAAGTCGAGCCATTGTATTTCTGATGGTTCGTCGTCGACTGCGGTGAAGATTCAGACTTTGGTGACTGGCGTGGATTCGCTGGATTCTGGTGCTTCGTCGTTGGCGAAGGGCGCTTCGTCGGTGGCTGATGGCGCCGCTCGTGTGGATGCTGGCGCGTCCTCGTTGGCGTCGGGTTCGGCGACCCTGGCTGATGGTAATTCCAAGATTGCTTCGGGTGCTTCGAGCCTTGCGAGTGGTTCTGCGACTCTGTCGGGTGGTGCTTCTGAGCTGAAGGAGGGTACCGATTCTTTGAAGAGCGGTACTGCCGAGCTGAAGGATGGTAGCGGTACTCTGGCGGAGAAAGAGCAGTCTGCGGTTGAGGGTCAGCAGAAGTTGGCTGATGGTGCGAATGAGCTGAAGGATGGTGCGTCGCAGCTTTCTGACGGTACGGCGAAGCTGTCTGATGGTTCTTCGCAGCTGAATGATGGTGCTTCCGAGTTGAAGGATGGTACTTCTTCGCTGGAGAGCGGTCTGGCTTCTGGTGCTAAGCAGGTTCCGAGCCTTGCTCCGACTGATCAGGCGAAGGTTGCGGATACGATGTCGAACCCGGTGACTTTGTCGCATGATTCCTTGGCGTCGGGCCGTAACTATGGTGAGGGCATGGGCCCGTTCTTCATGTGCTTGGCGTTGTGGATTGGCGGGTTGATGCTGGTTCAGACGTTGCGTGTGATGAATAACCGTGCGTTGGCTTCGCATGCTCCGTCGATTCGTGTGATGCTCGGTAGCTGGATGCCGTTCGGCCTGGTGGGTATTGCTCAGGCGACTTTGATGTTTGCCGCGATTAAGTTTGGTTTGGGCTTTGAGATGGCTCATCCGTGGCTGGTGTGGCTGTTCCTCTGCTATGTGGCTTTGGTCTTTACCGGTTTCATTCATGGTTTGACGGTGATTTTGGGTGCGCCGGGTAAGCTTGTTGCTTTGGTCATTCTGATTCTGCAGCTGATTACTGCGGGCGGCACGATGCCCTATGAGACTTTGCCTGAGTCGATTCGTTGGATGCATGATTTCTTCCCGATGGGTTATGCGGTGGCGGGTACGCGTCGTTTGGCGTATGGCATTAATGAGTCGAGCCTGTGGGGCATCATGCTGGTTTTGACTCTGTGGGGTCTGGCTGGTCTGATGTTGGGTTACATTGGCACGCGTCGTGATCGTACGTGGTCGCTGAAGAAGCTGGCTCCGGAGATTACGGTGTAACAAACCCTGTTTAGTCGCACCGGGGGAAAACTGTCTAATAAAATAGAGATATATCTGCAAAAAGGGAGGGAGGACTGCTGATGTTGCAGCGCCCAGTCGCTGAAGCTTCAAGTCGTCGTCCCGGCCGTACAGGTAGAACTCAGTTGAAGTTGTTCAACGCTGCTATGGAAATCATGACCGAAAAGGGGCTTGAGTACGCCACCGTTGAAGAGGTGGCTGCCCGGGCGGGTGTTTCTAAGGGAACCGTGTATTACAACTTCGGTTCTAAGAAGACCATGGTGGATCAGCTGGTTCAGTACGGCACGCAGTTGCTGCTGAGCGATGCGCGTCGCGCGGCGTCGGTTCATTCTGATCCGCGTGAGGCGTTGCGGAGTGCTGTTCGCGCCGCATTCCAGTATCTTGAGGACCGTCCGGGTTTTACTCGGATGTGGCTTTCGGAGGCGTGGAAGGGTGCGGATGGTTGGACTGAGGCGATGAGCGATAACCGTCTGAATCTTCTGGATTTTTTGGAGGAGATGACGGAGGCTGTGGCTCGCCGCTACACGGTTGATACCGCTCAGAA